>LFEF01014463.1_pt1 | contig 54983 bp, 71 predicted proteins | sample 619371 | NCBI WGS metagenome assembly LFEF01 (sample SAMN03014291, study PRJNA259931) | freshwater metagenome | biome: lake; feature: waterbloom | place: China: Taihu Lake | collected 2006-08 | depth 0 m m
TGTTAGCCAGATTAGCATATTGCCAAAAACCTTGTTTAACTAAATTCCTGACAATTAGGCTCATTCTAGCGATGATTACTATATCTGACCGCACCCCTTGACAGAAATTTATAATTATTCGACTTTTAGCGATCGCTATCGGGGGATAGTTGTTTTTTGTTACAGCAGTGGCGAGAAGGGAGCAGATTTTTAAAGTTGGATTGGGGGTTAATCATACTATTAAAAACCGATTCAGTATAACGGCTAAGTTGAGCGGCGGCTAATATCCTTTGCACCACTATCAATATCTCTCGCTCGTCCGCTCCAACGTGTTGTTAGACCGTGTTTTCGAGATAAGGTTACAACTTCTCTGCCACTTTCAGCTTGTTGCTTTTGCAAATCAGCAAAGATGGCTTTCAAGTCATGATTGAATGACCGAGAGTACTCTTCACGAATTTTGTGGATCTCTTCCACAATCTCATCCTGAAACATAATCAACCTCCGAGAAGTTCATAGGGTGTACAAAGAATTGGCAACTCGTAGCCAAAATCAAGGCTGATCTCTGCCAACTTTCCCTGAATTTGAGCATTGGCGATGTGCTTGCAATTCCAGGTGAGCAGGTAATCCATGCCGTGAACGGTTGCGGCGGCGATATGAACAGCATCAATATCAGCTTTTGCGGGAAGGTTGCTGCGTTCCAAAAATTGCTCTGCTAAATCTAGCACAGCTTGGTTCAAGTCGAGTAAAGATAGATTAGCAAGGATTTATAGTCGTTGAGATGCGATCACAACATCACCTTGTGAGGTTTCTTTCACGACCGCTTGGGATGAGTAAAGTTGAAAATCACCGCGACGTGTATTCCACCACTCCTTCGTCACCTCAATATTTGCGGCCACAACAATATCTCTGCTGGGTCGAGCAGTAAGATAGCCTAAGATACTGGTTTCAATATAGACGGTTTCGCTCACGGCAATCTAGAAAATCTATCCAATGCCTATCCTACCGCATTTAATCTTGGTTCTGAGGGTGTTGGGTAACAGTCGTCAACCCAACCTTGTACGTGAAATATTCTTGTCAGCATAAAGTTGCTGCAGAAAGCGGTAGTCCCTGATCAAGCAACAGCTTCATAGCGATTAGGAAGTTCAATGATGCGATCATCCAAGTAGGAAGAGGCAAAAATTAGGGCTTGTCGAATATCTTCATCCTCCAGTTCCGGAAACTCTTGATGTAATTCTGCTCGATCGGGATAAGTTGCCAGTAGCTCAATCACTCGACGAACCGTAAGGCGAAGATTACGGATGCAGGGTTGCCCATTCATACGGTTTGGATTGCTCGTAATACGATCTAGTTTCATTAAAGTAATTCTATTTCTTCATGATCATTTTAACCTTTAGCGGGGGTAAGCAATGCCTGAAAGACATCCCCCACATATCCATTCTCTGTCATCAGATAAACCGTCACCCATACTATCTTTATATCACGTCCAAAAGCCTGTTAGTCAGATTAGCCCACACCACACTTTAACCCACAGTTTTAATCAATGGGCATGGTGCGTTCCCCAAAATCGATCGCTGGAGCAGTGGGACTTGCATTAGGGAACGCACCCTACAAGATACGCGATCGCACTACCGTACAGTCATCAGACCTCTTGCAAAAGTCTTAATTCGATCCTTGTACAGCAACATTTTTGAAGATTATCAACTACTAATAAATAATTAACTGAAAGTCCCTCCCATTATTGTTTCTATCGTTTGTTTTCGGATTTATGCAAGAGGTCTATCGATTATAACAACTCACGAATTCCCTAAAGACCCAGCCCCAAGTTCTGTAGACACCTTTGTAATAACCACCTACTAAAACCCAAGGACGACCTTGCCGGTCATAAGCTGTCTTATGTATGTAGACTTCTCTACCATTACGCAAGGCATTAACTACTTGTCCATTTGGTCTGTCACGAACGTTAAGAGGAGTACCAGTAGGGTCTGTTACTTGACAAACTCTTTCTGCTTTTACTGGTTTACTGATCACCATCCAAGCCAAAAGAGATAATGGAACCATCATAAAACTATTACTTCGCATATCTCTATTCCTAACGTGATTCTCCATTTTTTCAGAGAAAGATAGACTCTCTCTCACCAACCGAGAAATCCTTTGTCGAACGGAAACTTTCCGTACAACACTCTCTGGGGTAACGATATGGGTCAACCTTCTGTATATCACTCCATTTAGGCGCGATTGCAAGAACTTTTCCCTATATCAACTCCAAAAGCCTGTTAGCCAGATTAGCATATTGCCAAAAACCTTGTTTAACTAAATTCCTGACAATTAGGCTCATTCTAGCGATGATTACTATATCTGACCGCACCCCTTGACAAAAACTGACAATTATTCGACCTTTAGCGATCGCTATCGGGGTATAGTTGTTTTTTGTTACAGCAGTGGGGAGCAGTCTAACTGATGGCTATATTTCCAGATTATCGCCCGCAGGAAACCAATCTTCATCGAGAATTTGTTCAAGGGAACCAATGGGAATAACGGGGAAAGTATCGAGGGGTAATTGAGAGCGGTCACTGGCATTTTTTCGGGCTGAAAGATAACATTCATCAAAAATTTCCAAAAGATAAGGTTTCAGACTAGGACTATCTTTAAGTTCATCTAATATATCGAGACGAAAAGTTCTAATCTCTCCCTTCCAGTGACCTTCGTTTCTCTCTCTTTCTGCCGCCCAATATTTGAGCTTAAGTAAATGTTCTAATAATCGGGTTAACAGACTTTTAATTGTGCGCTTTTCACTCCTTCCCATACTTGCTAATTCCTCCAGTAAATTCTCTAAATCTACCCGCTCAAACTGTCTGGCTTGCAGTTGATTAATAGTAGTTCTAATCCAGAGATAAAAGTCTTGTTCGTACATGGTTTTATTATCCATAATTTACCTCTATATATTACTCGTGGTTATTAGTGGGAAACCAATCTTGATCGAGAATTTGTTCAAGGGAACCAATGGGAATAGCGGGGAAAGTATCGAGGGGTAATTGAGTTCTAACTTGAGCCTCTTTTCTAGAAAATTGATAGCATTCCTCAAAGATTTCCAGAATATAGGGTTTCAAACTAGGGCTATCTTTAATTTCTTCGATTATTTGTCGGCGAAAGTTGATAATTTCCCCTTTCCAGTGACCCTCATTTCTAGATTTTTCTCCTGTCCAGTAAGTTAGTTTCAGCAAATGTACCAGCAATTGAATCAAAAGATTTTCGATTTTGCGTTTTTCACTCCTTCCCATACTTGCTAACTCCTCCAGTAAATTCTCTAAATCTACCCGCTCAAACTGTCTCGCTTGCAGTTGATTAATAGTAGTTCTAATCCAGAGATAAAAGTCTTGTTCGTACAGAGTTTTATTGTCCATAGATACTTAGTTAAACTGAATAAATGGGGATAATTATCAAACTTAACTATATAAACTAGCCACATATTCACCGTAGCCATTATAGGGCAGAGTTTCGATAATTTCCCAAGATAAATCACTTCTACTGCCGATAAATTTCTCCGTTGCTTGCGACCAACGAGGATGGGGTTTACTGGGGTTAACATTAGCCTCAAAATCGTATTCGTGAGCGTCAATTGTGTTCCAGTAGGTGGCGGGTTGTTTGGCGGTAAATTCAATTTTTACTATCGATTTTGCTCCTTTAAAACCGTATTTCCAAGGGATAACCATTCGCAAGGGTGCGCCGTGTTGTTTGGGCAAATCATGCCCGAAAATTCCCACGGCAAAGAAAGCTAATTCGTTGGCCATTTCTTCAATTCTTAAACCTTCTGCATAGGGCCAGGGTAAGGGTCCTAAATGTAATCCTGGCCCTTTAGTAATTTCGGGATCATAAAAGGAGGTGAAACGGACGAATTTTGCTTCCGGTTTTGGTTCCACTGCCGCGATTAAAGCACTCATCGGAAAACCCAGCCAAGGTAAGACCATTGACCAAGCTTCCACACAACGAAAACGATAGATTCTTTCTTCGAGAGGAAAGGTTTTTTTAATAGTATCTATATCGTAGGTCTGGGGATTTTTCACCAATCCTCCCACTTCTACCGTCCAGGGATTCGTTGGTAATTTCTGCGCTTTTAACCAGATATTTTTACCCCCTCCGAACTCATAAAAATTGTTATATCTCCCCGCTACAGTTTCGGCAACTATGGGGCGATTTACCGTTAAAAACTGCGGATTTTTGCTGAACCCTTCAATTTTAGGTAATTGCAAACTTTTTTCTAAAGCTTCCGAGGAGGAGGATTTACCACAAGCAGTTAATAATAGGGAACTCCCCGCAATTCCTGCCCCGATTAACCCCTGTAAAAAGCGACGACGGTTAAAATAAACACTTTCGGAAGTAACTTCATTTTCGGAAATTTGCCAGGATTTAGCTAAACGAATTAAGACCATAATTATCCCCAATTTTATTGACAAAAAAACAGAGTTATGATAGAAAATACCACAACTCTGATTGTACAATAGTTTGTCAGTTTTTTTAAGAAATTTCGGCGAGCATGGGGGCAGTCACCAGAGGTTCCCGTCGTCCTTTTAAGACCATGGGAACTCCTCGCGAGGGAGCAAGGGTGACACCGCGGCGACTGGGTTTTTCGGGGGTATTATTAACTAGAGTTAACTGATAATTGGCCAAAATTGTGGCGATAGCGATTTTCATCTCGTAGATAGCTAAAACTTCCCCGATACAACGACGCGCCCCACCACCAAAAGGCATATATTCGTAGGGGGTGAATTGTTTTTCTAAAAAGCGTTCTGGTTTAAAAGTATGGGAATCGGGGAAAGTTTGCTCGCGGTGGTGAGCTAGATAAATACAACCCATAAGAATTGTCCCTTTTTCTAAAGGATAACCATCTAGTTCTACCGGTTCTTCCACTACTCGCGGAAAAGTTAACATTCCCACGGGATGAATGCGTAAAGTTTCCGAACAAACCGCCGAAAGATAGGGTAATCTAGTTATGTCAATCGGGTTAGGATTATCTCCTAAAGTGGCTATTTCTTGGAGAATTTTTGCTTGAATTTCTGGATAGCGATGAGTCCAGTAGAGCGCCCAAGACATAGCAGTGGCTGTGGTTTCATGACCTGCGAATAATAAGGTCATTAATTCATCGCGCAATTCCTTATCGCTCATCGGGTTGCCTTCTTCATCCTGGGCCGACATCAGTAGTGATAAAATATCGGTGCGATTGGGGTTAGGATTAGCTTTTCTTTCGGCAATTTCTGTGTAGATAATATCATCAATTTTTTCTTGGGAACGCCGGTATTTTCCCCAGGGACTCCAAGCACCCAAATCAGCCCGCAAAATTGGGAAAAATAGCAAAGAAGCCATCACCGGAGAGTTAAAAATATCGAGCATTTCAGCCAGAATTTTTTTCAGGGTTTGATAACGTTCCCCTTGACTAATTCCAAAAACTGCCTCCATAATTACTTGTAAAGCAATCGCTGTGGTCGCTGAACGGGCTTTAAAAGGTTGATTTTGGGGCAATTCTGCCATCACTCTCAGGGTAATATCGCGGATTAAATCGCCGTAGAAACGCATTCTTTCCCCGTGAAAAGGTGGCAATAAAAGCTGACGGCGTTTTTTGTGGATGTCTCCGTCTAACATGACGACGGAATAATCACCAATAATCGGGGCAATAATCCGATTTGCTTCCCCCGGTGCCGAAAATTGTTTACGATCATTAGTTAAAACCTGTTGTAGGGCCGAAGGACTGCTGACAAAGATAAAATTATCTACAGTTAAACCCACTTTTGTGCTAAAAATATCGCCATGCTTGCGGGCGGCATTTTCCATAAAAGCTACGGGATTAATGATCCATTGTGCCATTTGCAGGAAGGTAGGGGTTTTGACCTTGGCGATGATTTTCATAGATTAATTGCTATATCCAATGCTAATTATTTCTAATTCTGACATTTTTTCCCCAGAGACGGCAAGGTGTAATAAGCTGCCCGCGCATTTAAATTGCTTATTGAGATGAGGCACTCTTGCAAGAGGCAAGGGGGGGGGAGATTCAGCTAATCTAAGGATAGGCGGTTAAGATGCGTCTTAGCTTATCAAGTAAACAGCAAAAATTACCGGGCTGTTGCTTGTCTTATCTTCCGGGAGAGAGAGGGATTTTCTGGGAATTTTCAGGATTGACTTTCTGGTCTAAACAATGATAATCGGGGTAGAATAGCCCCCAGTTCTATTTAATTCGCTTTTATAGTTCAATCTCTCTTTTTTCATTCCTTATAGGGACTTTTTATGATTATTTCCAAGTTTTTGCCCTTAGGAAAAACTGTGATTATCAGGCATTTACTGTTATTAACTACATTTAGCCTTGTTTTTTTCCTGACTACTCCCCCCGCTTTTGCCCTCGAATCCAGTCCCTCCACCAGTTTTAATCCTCAAACTATTCTTTTCCATGCCTTAACTTGGGTGGATAGTTTGGGAGCCGTAGGAGCGATCGCGTTTATAATTATCTATATTCTAGCTACTGTGGCCTTTTTCCCAGGTTCAATCCTGACTTTAGGGGCTGGTGTGGTTTTTGGCCTGGTTTTAGGCTCTTTTTACGTCTTTATCGGGGCAACTATCGGCGCTACTGCCGCTTTTCTGGTGGGACGTTATCTGGCTAGGGGTTGGGTGGCGGAAAAAATTCAAGGTAATAGTAAATTTCAAGCTATCGATGAAGCTGTGGGGAGAGAAGGCTTAAAAATAGTGCTTTTAACCCGTTTATCTCCCATATTTCCCTTTAATCTGCTCAATTATGCCTATGGTGTCACCGGGGTTTCCCTGAAAGATTATCTACTAGGTTCCGCGGGCATGATTCCGGGGACGATAATGTATGTCTATATTGGCTCTTTAGCGGGCAATCTTGCCACTATCGGGACCTCGGCCCCAGCCACTAACCCAGTTTTACAATGGACTATTCGCCTGAGCGGTTTTATCGCTACCGTTGCTGTCACCCTCTACGTCACAAAAATTGCCCGTCAGGCCCTGGCATCAGTTATCAATGAATAGTCATCAGTTATCAGCCAGGGGTTGGGGAAGTGGGAAGTGGGGGAATGGGGTGTGGGGTGTGGGGTGTGGGGTGTAGGGTGTGGGGAGAACAAATAAAAATAATCTCCTGACGACCGGCGACTGGCGACCGGCGACCGGCTACCCAAAACGAAAACTTCGTATCTCACCATTAAGATAACTGCTTTAATAAACCTCTTGCATAATTAATTTTTCAGGGTTCAAAAACGGCAAAAATAAGAATTAAATTGCATAATATCTGTAAATAGACCATTTAACTGATTATTATTCATTCTTAATTCTCCTGACTACTGACTACTGGCTACTGACTCCTAACCCTAACAACAATTTTTGATTTTTACAAGAGGTCTAATATGTTTGAAAATAGCTCTAGGGAAGTTAATGTTCTCCCCATGGACGAACATAATCAAAAATTAATTAATTATGTTCATCCTGCCGATTGGGTCAATCCACAACCCCAAGATTGTTATGATTTAGTCGTCATTGGTGCGGGTACTGCGGGTTTAGTCGTGGCGGCGGGGGCGGCGGGTTTAGATATAGGTTTGAAAGTGGCTTTAGTGGAAAAACACTTAATGGGGGGAGATTGCCTCAATTTCGGTTGTATTCCTTCTAAATGTCTGATTCGTTCCTCTAGAATTATCGGGGAAATTGAGAAAGCCAAAAAATTAGGAATTGATATTGGGGATACTAGGGTAGATTTTGCCAGAGTCATGACCAGAATGCGGCAAATTCGCGCCGATATTAGCCATCATGATTCGGTGCAACGTTTCCAAAAACTAGGTATCGATGTCTTCTTGGGTAGCGCTCGTTTTTTAGGACAAAATGCCGTGGCAGTGGCGGGAAAAACCCTCGATTATAAAAAAGCCATCATTGCCACTGGTACTAGGGCCATTCATCCCGATATCCCCGGACTAAAAGAAGTGGGATTTTATACCAATGAAACAATTTTTTCCCTAACAGAATTACCTCCCCGATTAGCTATTATCGGTGGCGGGCCGATTGGTTGTGAATTAGCCCAAGCTTTTCAACGGTTAGGCACGCAGGTGATTTTATTTCATAATCATTCCCATCTTTTGAATAAAGAAGACCGAGAAGCATCCGCAATTATTGAGCATACTTTCCTGCGGGAAGGAATGCAGTTAATTCTCTCCTGCCAAATTGAACGGGTGAGAAAAAATGAACGGGGTAAAACCATTGAATATACAAGCAACGGTCAAGGAGCAACTATCGCCGTTGACGAGATTTTAGTCGCTGCTGGTCGGGAGCCTAATCTGTCAGGATTAAATTTAGAAGCGGTGGCCGTGGAATACGATACCCGTCGGGGAGTCAAAGTTAATGATTATCTGCAAACTACTAACCCGAAAATTTATGCGGCTGGTGATATCTGTATGGATTGGAAATTTACCCATGCTGCCGATGCAGCCGCCCGTATTGTGATTAAAAATACCCTCTTTTCTCCCTTCGGTTTCGGACGCAATAAGCTCAGTAATTTAGTTATGCCTTGGGTCACTTATACCGACCCAGAAATCGCCCATCTGGGCATGGATGAAACCCAAGCACAAGCCCAGGGATTGGCCACTAATACTATTAAAATTCCTTTGAGTATAGTCGATCGAGCTATCGCTGATGGCGAAACGGACGGTTTTTTAAAAATTATTCACAAACAAGGTTCCGACCAAATTTTAGGAGCCACTATCGTCGCTGCCCACGCCGGTGAGATGATTTCTCAAATTACCACCGCTATGGTTGCTAAAATCGGACTGAGTAAACTCTCTACTGTTATTCATCCCTATCCCACCCAAGCGGAAGCGATTAAAAAGGCCGCCGATGCCTATCGTCGAACTCTCCTGACTCCTAATAGTAAAAAATTCTTGGCATTGTTGACTAAATTATCCCGTTAAAATCAATGATTGCCACCGGAGAACTGCGGCAGAACTTTGAACAATTCTGGCGGGAAGCAGCCGCACAGTTGGGAAACGCCCAATCCCTCACCGAACGGGGGTCGGGGAAATGGCAGGAGTACCAGTTGGAGAAATACCAACCCCTGACGCAGCTCTGCCCTTTTTAGAATACAAGTAAACGGTGAAAACCTTCTTGCTCAAAATGGCGATCGGTGGTTAATGCTTCATTAATATTGAACTGACGCATCAATAAAAAGCTAACTGCATCGCATAAAGAATAAGTCTTATCTTGCCGTGCCATCAATAGTTTGACCGCAGCACGATGTAAAGGCTCATCTATCCAAACTGTCTCGATATCTGGATTTTCTAGCAAATCGGTGATAAATTCTAGGGTAGCTAAACGCGGGTAACGCCGAACTTGAGCTAGAGCAACTAACTCTGCTAAAACGTAACTGTGGGTGATGCTTTTACCTGCACTATCTAACAATTGGACAGCTTCTTCATGTCCTGGTTGATCACGATAGACATAGCAAAGTAACCCAGAAGTATCGAGGAGTATCACCGATTTCATGTCTCCTCATGAGTATCTCCATACTCTCTCCCTAAGTCAGCATCAATGCTTTCATTATCTGCTCCTGTCGGATAGCCGCTAATTGAGCCAGCGTGCGCTCGAAAGCGTTGACGTGCTGCTTCTTTTTCCGCTTCCGTGCGTTGGTCTTTATTTTTGTTCAAGCGATACTGTCGCTCTAGGGAAGTTGTTACTAATTCTGACAGGTCGATACCTAATATTTTAGCTTGCTGTTGCAAGGCGGCATAAACTTCATCGCTCAATTCTAGGGTTAAGACTTGACTCATTTGGCTGTACCTTCATTGTGGCTATTGATTAGATTAATTTCTTTTTTAACTCTTTGACCATTATAACCTCGGACATCAGCTTGTCTCTTCACAGTAGCACTGTAGGGTGGGTTAGTGACAGCGTAACCCACCGAATATTAGGAAATTGATGGTGCGTTACATTAACATTAACGCACCCTACGAAAGCTTATAAGTCATCTTCCGATAATCGAGCTATTTTCATAATTGATTTTAAAGTTCCAATTTTTAAGTCCTGATTGCGGTGTACAGGAATAGATAGAATTTTATCTTCATCCTCCTTTTCATAAATATGGTGACTACTGGTAATTTTTTTGAGTATCCAACCTTTTTTTTCGACAATTTTACAGAGTTTTTTCCCTGATATTGATTTCATACAGCAATTTCAATCACTTCTGACCTAGATTCAGGTTGTTTGCTTTCATTGGCAACTTCTAACCAGCCTTGTATGGCATCTTGGAGGTTATCGACAACTTCGTCCATACTATCTCCTTCTGTTATACAACCGGGCAGAGCGGGAACTTCAGCCCAGTAACCGCCTTCTTCGGCTGGATGAATAATAGCTTTGATTTTCATCAGGTTCAGAATTTTTGAAAACTTATCTCTTATTTTAATATGAATATGGAAGTTGGGTTTCCTTGCGTCAACCCAACCTACAGGCGATGCGATCGCACTATCCCACCCAAGCGGAAGCGATTAAAAAGGCCGCCGATGCCTATCGTCGAACTCTCTTGACTCCTAATAGTAAAAAACTCTTGGAATTGTTGACTAAATTATCCCGTTAAAATCAATGATTGCCACTGGAGAACTGCGGCAGAACTTTGAACAATTCTGGCGGGAAGCAGCCGCACAGTTGGGAAAACCCCAATCCCTCACCGAACGGGGGTCGGGGAAATGGCAGGAATATCAATAAGCTTCTCCTTCATTAGTAGGGGAAATTTCTTCAGCCTCATCTTCAGTTTCGAGAGACATTTCTGCTGTCTGTTGGGCAAGTTGTTCAAAAATGTCAGTTTCTCTAGTTGTTATTGGTAAGGTATCTTCAACCTCAACCGCAGTTGGTTCAATCTCAGGGTACATTTCTCCTGTCTGTTGGGCAAGTTCTTCAAAAATGTCAGTTTCTCTAGTTGTTATTGGTAAGGTATCTTCAACCTCAACCGCAGTTGGTTCAATCTCAGGGTACATTTCTCCTGTCTGTTGGGCAAGTTCTTCAAAAATGTCAGTTTCTCTAGTTGTTATTGGTAAGGTATCTTCAACCTCAACCGCAGTTGGTTCAATCTCAGGGTACATTTCTCCTGTCTGTTGGGCAAGTTCTTCAAAAATGTCAGTTTCTTGTGTGAACATTGATATATTTTCTCCTGTTTCTAAGTTTTTAGAAAATTCATCTACTCTAGAGACTGAACCATCGACTTTTTTGCATCTTCCTCCTCTTTAGATGATGATTCTTCTTTTATCTCCTTAGTTGATGTTAAGGCATCAGAAGAGGTTTCTTTAACTGGTGTATTTATTTGCATATCTTTATCCTTTTCAGTAAAATCTCTCCCTTCTTTAGGCTCTACTATTTTTTGAACAAATTTTCCTCCAAAACCGAAGCTCAAAAAGCTTAAGACAATCCAAAATTCTTCAGAGAAGTCATTTTGTTCTTGCGTTGCTAATGTTGAATTTTGAGAATCTATAATTTTTTCCAGTAAGGCTTTCTTTTCTGCTGACAGTGGGTTAGATTGTTTAATGATGTCTACAGATTCCTTAAAAATTGCTTGCTGCTGGTTGCTTTTAGAAAAAAGGAGTGTACCAAAATAAATCGAAGCCCCTAGTGCTAAAAGACCCATTAGTCTCATTGCAGAATAATTACCATTATCTTCTTGCAACGGTTCCCCAAGAAACCGTAACAATTGATTCCAAATGGCGTTCAACCCTTTTTCTCCTTTTTCTCCATTTGACATTGCTTAAAACCTCATATTTAATCAATCAACAATTAACTTTTTGACGCTTTGGAAGAAGTTGAAAAATACTGGGAATAATGAAGCAGATAAATCCCAGAACTAAAAAAGCTTCTAAAATAATTATTTTCTCCGAAGGCTTTGTAGCTAAATTAAGCAGACAATCTGTGTTTAAATTTTCACATTCAAGCTTAAGTTCCCATGACCCAAAATAAAGACTAGCCAAGAATGAAATAAAACCCATGAATTTTGTGGAAGAATATTTTTTCTTTCTCATTAGTCATTTCAGGCGTATATCGATGCCTGATTTAATTAACACGATAAATTGTTGATTATGACCTAAAAAAAGGTAGATTCTGTAAAGCCTATTGAGAATCTTGCCGAGTCAGAAATTTATTAAAACCCTTTGTTCCAAAAGCAGCAGCAATCAAACTATAGGTAATGTTTACTCCTGCTTCTTTTGATTTCAAATTAAAGGTTATAAATCCAGTACCAATGGCAGCAAGCAGCAAAGTAAAACTTAACAATCTGCTTGGTGACGGTTTGCCACTATCGTCCTGAAAAAATGTAGCAGTTTTTTTCATGGATTTAACCTCTCTATTTCTCATTTTCAGTTTAGTCTTCAAAGAATAGTTAAAAATTTCTTTGCTAAATTGGCAATTTGAAGCATTTTATCTGTTCCATTAATACAGCGACGAGCATTTAAAAAATCAGTCTGGTGATTATTGATATAGTCAGTAATTTTCCTCCCAGTAAACGCTCCTGTTTTAAATCCATGCACAAGGACAAATAACGCAACGTTTTGATTCATAGCTAGATCGGGCTTATTTACCAAATCAATACCCAAAATGCCACCGTATTTTTGGTAATTTGTTTTCCATGTTAATTGTACATATCCACGTCCGTAATATGGATGGTATCTAAGGTTGCGTCGTCGCCAATCCTCATTTAGCCAAAAAGCTTCCCGCACGGGTTGAAAAGTTTGGGCGGTTTCCCATTGTGTTGTTGCCAGTACATAAGCAATTTGAGTTTTGAGTCCAATACCTTGAGTTTTACATTCCGATTTAATTGCTTCAATTGTTCCTTGCTTAGTGGAAAAGTTATGTACCTTCCCTTTCCCAATTTCGTCCATTTTCTTTTGAAGCGTTGCAATAGAACCTGGTCCGATTAGGTTGGGATTTCCTTGAAAAATATCAGTTTTAAATTCAGCCCACGCTGTGCGAGTTCTGGGACCGATTAATCCATCAATTGTTCGGACTGGATAACCTAAACGAAAGAGAGCATTTTGCAATTCTTTCAGTTGTGCTTCGTCCAATTGATCGATGGGTGTTGGATCTTTAATGGTCGCTAATTGCTCTAATTTCATGGCTAGTAAATTATTATTTATCCATTAGTTTGAACGCCCGTCTGGTAACGTGGGTCAAGTGACAGCCCAACCCCAAAGGCGACTTGCGAACAATAACACACATTACCCCCCCCTGCAACTGTATTTTACGCTACAATTTAATAAATCTTTACATTCTTCTCCCTAACTAGCGATTCACAGGGGAAGGAGTCTCAGGTGGTTTCCCCTGTTTTAATCGGATAAACTAGGGATACCAGCTTTCATCAAGGCATCAGCATGACTACCAACGTAGCGAAAACTCAGTGGCAGTATTTAGAGAAACGTCCTCATTCCTGGCGACAACAGCTTTGTTTTAAAGGTAGGAGGCTGAAAGCTTTTGATGTCTGGTCAGATATGATTGTCAATGACATGACTCCTCAAGAAGCAGCCCTTAATTGGGAGTTACCCCTGGCTGCCATCTATGAAGCAATTGACTATTGCGAGACGAATCAGCAGCTACTCAAGCAAGAAGCAGAAGAAGAACGCCACCGTCTGGAAGCAAAGGGGATTAGTGTTGAGCCTAAGATTATTGCTTGATGAGGACTCGCAAGCCCAACTTCTGGTTAAGTTACTTACGGCTGCTGGTCATGACGTGCTGACGATCAATGAAATTGGTTTGGCTGGATGCACAGATAATGTCGTACTTGACTATGCCATACAGGAAAATCGGATTCTGCTAACTCATAACTGCGATGACTTTGAAGAGTTGCACCAAGCCAATCCCAGACATTCGCGGATATTCGCGGTTTACCGTAACGCTAACCTCTTAAAAAATATGGGCTTCAAGGCAATTGTCAAGGCAATCGCCAATCTCGAAACTGCTAACGTCCCCCTTGCTAATCAGTTCATCTCCCTGAACCACTGGAACTATTAATTCTGGTTTGTCTCGATCTTGTCACAAATCTTAACTTAATCTCTCCCTAACTATTGAAAACAAAAATACACTCTACCCCCCCCCGCACAGTATCCTACGCTACAATTTAATAAATCTTTACATTATTCTCCCTGACTAGGGATTCACATCGGATTTACACACCCTCGCCCAATATTTCGTCAAAACTTACCGAAAAATTGGGTTTAAAGCCTCGCCCTTTTAGGGCGACTTTATATGATGTATGCTATTAAGAATAGCGGGCAGGGTAAGCAACCGCTTAAAAAACCCAGTCATCGCCGGATGAACGCACCGTTCGGACCTCGGCGTGAGCTTTTGTCGAACGCTGAGATCAGGGCAGCGCGGTCAAAAACGACATCGGTAAGATTGCCAACCAAATTATGATGGCTGTCACCTTGCGTTGGGAAACCATTTTGATGCCAGAGGAAAGAAAAGAGGGTCATCAGTTGTCAGATTTGCGTTTTCAGTCCACTGATTACTGGAAAAGCTTCCCAACTCCCACTCTGCAATAACTACTGGCAGCCAGAAATAGGGTGAGTAATTATCATACTTTGTGCTTTTTGTCAAAAAAACTTTTTTTTTGCAATAAAACTACACAAAAAGAAGATCATCGTTGTGGGTGAAATTGACTGATTTACCCGTCTTAATTAGGATTACCTTGTAGGTGTGGCAAGGGTTTCAACCATTGCTGTTCAAAAAAGCACATAATAACCCACTATGAAATTCTATCAAATCGCTGTAACCATTGTAAAATCGTTGTTAAATAAAAATCTTTCTCAATAAATTCTTAAGAATTTATAAATATTGCGGAATGTTAATTTAAATATTCTCAAGTTTTTGGAGTCAATCAATAATTTTTGCTTATCTTTAGCCAACATTGGGTGAGAAGTCAGGAGTCAGGAGTCAGGAGTCAGGAGTCGGGAGATTATTTTTATCCCACTTCATAATTCATAATTCATAATTCATAATTCCCTCTTCCCACACAAGAAGATTATTTTCTGGAGAATAAAACGTAAAAACAGGGAATAATAAACAGAGTTAACAGAGTTGCTAAAGACAAACCCGAAAAAACGACAATTCCCAAAGGTTGCAGGAATTCTCCCCCCTCTCCTAATCCTAAAGCGAGGGGAAATAAACCTAAAACCGTGGTCACGGTAGTCATTAAAATCGGTCGTAAACGTTGGGGAGCGGCCTTTAAAATGGCTTGTAGTCGAGTAAAACCGAATTCTTGCCGCAATTGATTGGCTAATTCCACCATAATAATCCCGTTATTAACCACAATGCCCACCAATAAAACCACCCCGACAATGACAATGGCATTAATCGGGGTTTTGGTCAAATATAGTCCGAAAATTCCCCCCGCTAGGGCCAAAGGAACGGTTAACATAATCACCAAAGGGTCTATGAGCGAGTTATACTGCACAGCCATGACCACAAAGACTAAAAATACCGATAAACCCGCTAATAAACCCAAAGAACCCTGAATTTCTTGATTAGACGTGGCGGCAGCACTGGGTAAAATGCTGATACCATCGGGTAAGGGAGTGGAATTTAAAACCGATTGTACTCCCGCGAGTGCGTCACTTAATTTCGCCCCTTCGACTAAACTGCCGATAATAATAAAAACTTGACGCTGATTGATTCTCTGGATGACTCCGGGGGTTTTTCCCGCTTCAATCCGGGCTATATCTGCTAATTTTAAGTCTTCTTGTCTATTGACAAAAATAGGTATTTGTGATATGTCACTAATTTTTTGCCGCGAGTTGGGGTCCAATTGCACCCGGATATCGATTAATCTTTCTCCCCGTTGCAGTTGGGTGGGGATCGATCCTTGAATAGCGGTCCGTAGCGTTTGTCCCACTTCCAGGGTACTCAATCCCAAACTATTTAAGCGCGTCCAATCGGGTTTAATCTGAATTTCTGGTTGTCTGGGGTCAGCATCGGCACGAAAACGCGCACTAGAGACCTTTTCATCGAGAATACTGAGGATTTCTTCACCAGCTTGCTCTAAAGTTTTCCCATCGCGTCCCTGTAACATCACATCCACATCGGCACCGACGGAGGGAGAGTTGTTAAGAATAATACCGCGCACTTGACCGGGGGTGAGACGCAAACGCACGTTAACGAGGTTTAATTGCTCTAGTGCTTTGCTCATCCGTTCGATATAGGCTTCTGTATTAGTGCCTTTTTTGAGATTAATCGTACTAGAAGCGCGCAAAATATTTTCATTGGTAGTTGTGCCAAAAAGAGAACCGCCACTGGTAGTAAAAACATACTCAGTTTCCGGCTGTGATAATAAAATCTTTTCTACTTCCCGCATCACCTGACGGTTAGTATTTAAATTGGTACCAGGAGGAAATTGGGCAAAAACGTTCACCTGTCCGGTTTGAATACGACTAAAGACTTCCTGGGGGATATATTGCCAGAGATAGAAACTACTTCCCCCGAAAATTAAAAAGGCCAGCAGGATAACAGGTATTCTGTAGTGGATGATTTTAGCTAAAAAACGACCGTAGAGGATGGTTAAACCTTCTAGACGTTGACTAAAGACTCTTAAGAGCCAAAATCGCTGAATACCACTGGAAACCCCCATATTTAACAAACGACTGGCTAACATGGGAACAACGGTTAACGCACACAGCAGAGAAGCAGCCACAGCAAAACTGATAGTGAGGATAATCTCGTTAAACAGTAGGGAAATAAAACCACCCAGTAATAAAAATGGCAGGATAGAGACGAGATTAGTCGCAGTGGAGGCCACTAAAGCAGATTCTACCTCTTGGCTGCTATTACGCGCAATTTCTAAAAAATCTTGCTTATTTTGGTTTTGATTAACTTTGAGAGCAATATTTTCCAGCATGACAATGGAATTATCCACCACGATGCCCACCCCTAGGGCCAATCCTCCCAAACTAAACACATTTATCGATAACCCGAATAATTTCATACAGATAATTGCGACGAGGGTAGAAAGAGGAATCGCTAGGGTAATGATAAAAGTCTGTCGCAGAGAACCGAGAAAGACGAATACAGTCAATCCTGCTAGAATTGTCCCCGCTAGTCCCGAGGAAACCACGTTATTAACCGCGTTTTGGATAAATACAGACTCATCGGTAGTGGTGACGACTTGTATTCCCCCGGTCATTAACCCGGATTTTTTTAATTCTGTAATGCGTTTTTTGACCCCTTCTACCACAGCAATCGTGTTCGCATTCGGTTGTTTTTGGACGCTAACCCTGACGGCATTTTTTCCATTTAGGGTGACAAAAATTCTTTGTTCTTCTGTCCCATCGATAACTCTGGCCACATCCCGCAGATAGATTTTTTCTTCGGGATTATTACTATCGGTCAGTGCTAAATCTTGGATATCCCCTACGTTTTTAAATTTCCCCACCGCACGGGTTAAAGGTTCCCCGGTTTCTCCCTCTAGTCGGCCCCCAGAGATGTCCTGATTGCGTCTTTTTAGGGTGTCTAAAACCTGATTTAATCCCACTCCTAAAAATTGTAATCGCTGCAGGTCAATATTAACTTGAATTTCTTCTCTAACTCCCCCAATCACGTCCACCACTGCCACTCCTTCCACAAATCCTAATTCTCTCCCTAATTCTTCATCGGCAAATAATCTTAAATCTTTTAGGGGTAGGGTATCGGAAACGAGAGCGAATTCATAGACGGGTAAACGAGAGGGTTCAAATTTATTTAAGCGCGGTTCCTCAATAATATCGGGTAAATTTTGTCGGACACGATTAAAACTTTCGGTAGCTTCATTTAAAGCGACATTTAAATCTCCCCCGGGTTGAAAAAATAAATCTACTCGCATCCTTCCCTCGCGAGTTTCTGAATAAACTTGCACTACTCCCTCGGTGGCACTCATTCCTTCTTCCAGGGGTTTAGTGACTTCTTCGAGAATGACTTCCGGGGACACTCCGGGTACATTCATCCTTAAACTAATGCGGGGATAAGTGATAGAAGGAAGCAAATCTACTTGTAAACGATTTAGAAAAAAAAGACCGATGATGATAACTGCTATAGTTAACATCAATACTCCTATGTGACGACGAATTGATAGACCGCTTAGGGAGATGTTTTCTGACATAATTATCTATGGGGGAGAGTAAACAGTGAACAGTAAACAGTAAACAGTAAACAGTGACCAATCACTGATAACTGATAACTGATTAATTGTGCATAACTCGACCGAAACTCCATAATTTTTGATAATAATGACGACTAACGCTATCCTGATCATCGGTGAGGAGATTTATAGCGATACCATTGTTACCTGTTTCTTGTCCTGAACTGTGGATATATTGATTATTGCCTAGATATAAAGCCACATGATTAACTCTTTTATCACCAAAGAAAATTAAATCTCCCGGTAGTAATTCCTCTCGGTTTATTTTTTGACAAAAAGCCTCCTGTTGATAGGAATCCCTCGGCAACCAAATGTCAAAGCTGGCAAAAGCGGCCTGGATTAATCCTGAACAATCGTAATTAGGTGCAAGGGTTCCACCCCAGAGATAATGATTGGTACGGTTCCTTGCTTCCTGAGTAAAAGTGATAATCTCAGGAATATGTTTTTCTATGTCTGAACGAGTTAGAGGAATTTTTTGATAAGCTGTGGTGGCCACCGCAATTGCATCTAAATCTTCTCCGGATAGCCAAGCTAAATAATTATCTTCCCTTAGCTGAATTTGTAGCCCTTTTTCGGTAATTTCTAGGGAAATAAATTTTAATTGTCTTCCCCGTTGTGCTTGGGTAGCTAACTCTTGACAACTGGGAGAATTGTAGAGATTTAAGTCTCTTTTACAGAGATATTCTTGGGTGGATGATAGGGGAAGAGAGATGATTTTCATAAAAAATATATCAGAATTATTTTGACAGAAAAAACTGCACGACTAGCCAAAAACTAAGGTATAAATTGAGGATTGAATCAGAAAATAAATAAAGAGAATAACCTTAGTTCTGTTATCTTCAAGTTTCCACCTCTCTTAATTCTTTACTACAGAGATAAGCTGCCCGTGCCTTTAAATTGCTTGTTGAGATAAGGCACTCTTGTACTCTTGCAAGGGGCAAGACCCCCCCAACCCCCCACCCCCCCTGCCCCCCCGACATCGGGGGGGCGGGGGGCCGGGGAGATTGAGTTAATCTAAGGATAAGCGTTTAAAATGCGTCTTAGCATAATCTATAACTGAACTGAATCCCTGAAAAATTATTAAACCTCTGGCATAATCAACTTTTCAGGGTTCAAAAACGGCAAAAATAAGGATTAAATGGCATAAAATCGGTAAATAGACTATTTAACAGCTTATTATTCATTCTCAATTTTCCTGACTACTGACTACTGACCCCTAACCCTAACAACAATTTTTGATTTTTACAACAGGTCTATGATAGCCAGTTCCTTAACAATATGTTACAATAGCCGGCGAGAGGGGAGTGACCAATATCTGGAACTTTTGGGCTAGAGATAGATTCTAGGGATCAGCAGTCACCTCCTAAAGTAAGCTTTTAATCAGATGTTGAGGTTAGTCCATGGCCAATGTTTCGGGGCGGTTTGAAAAGCAAGAATACAGCCAAAACTCAGAAAATACCGTCGCAGTGGTCAGTTCAGTCATGTCTGGTTTAAAAAAAGCATCTCCCCTGCAAAAGGGCTTATTTTGGGGAATAACCCTCAGTTTTACCGCCCTAGTTTCCGCCACTCTCGGGGCTGCCGTCGCTTTAATTAGTCCCTTACCCGCACCAATTGGGGCTATCTTCCAAAAAACGACTTTTCCCACCCAAACAGACATCCTTGAGGCCCAAGCTTGGAATAGCTTAATCAATCAGCAGCTTTCTCGTCCTGTTAATATTTTAGTTATGGGCATCGATCGAGTTTTAGATGCCAAAAACAGCGACGATGTATTTAAAGGTCGCAGCGATACCATGCTCCTGGTGCGCTTCGATCCTAGCGATAAAACCGTGAGAATGTTGTCTATCCCTCGCGATAGCCGCGTCAGAATCCCTGGCCACGGTTTCACCAAAATTAACGATGCCAATGTTCACGGTGGACCAACTCTAGCAGCAGAAGTGGTCAGTAATACTTTAGGGGATGTCACCGTTGATCGCTATGTGCGGGTGACTACCGATGCCTTTAAGGAATTAGTCGATTTAGTCGGGGGTGTAGAGGTTTATGTACCCGAACGAATGTATCATAAAGATGTCACCCAAAAATTAGAAATTGATTTACAAGAGGGTTGGCAAAATCTCAACGGCGACCAAGCAGAACAATTTGCCCGTTTTCGTAACCAGCAATACGGCGATATTGGTCGCGTACAAAGACAACAAATTTTATTAAAAGCACTCCAACAAAAGATTTTTAGTCCGACAATTCTCCCCAGTCTCCCGAAAGCAGTACAGGTTTTACAACAATATATCGATACGAACTTAAGCGTCGAGGAAATGCTGGCTATTGCTAATTTTGGCCGGGAAATTAAACAGGATGACTTAAGAATGATCCTACTCCCTGGCCGGTTTAATAACCTCGAAGAATACGATGGTCGGAGTTATTGGATTTTGAACCGTAGCGAAATTAAGACCATTGTGGCTAATAATTTTACCGATAACTATTCCCAGGGAGAACCCTCCGTTTATAGTCTGCGGATTGCCATTCAAAATGCCACCCATACCAAAGGTTTAGCCCGTCGTACTCGTGATTATCTGGCCAAACAGGGCTACACAAATGTTTATATTAGCGATGACTCCTCTCAAAAGCTAGAAACCACGGCAATTATTGCCCAAAAAGGTGATATTCAGTCCGCTAACCTCTTGAAAAATCAATTGGGAATCGGTAAAGTAGAATCATCCTCCACTGGTGCTTTAGACTCAGACCTAACTATTCGGGTGGGTGATGATGCAGCCCAGTTTCTCAACGCTCAACAGTAACAATGTTGAAAAATTTTTTCAGTCTGGTTTTAATTATTTTGCTGGCGATTCTTTGGCTACTTTTTGCGGCCCGTCCGGGGGCTTTGGCCCAAGATAAAACGATTAACTATAGTTTTGCCCAGCTGCAAGATCGGGATTTTTCCCATCAGGATTTGCGCGGAGGAGTTTTCGCCGCTGCCGCTATGCGGGGAGTTAACCTAGAAGGGGCTGATTTATCCTATAGTATTCTCACCGAGGCTGTCCTCTTAAAAGCTAACTTAAAAGGGGCCGATTTAACCGCATCTTTGGTAGATAGAGTTACCCTCGATTTTGCCGATTTAACTAATACTATTTTTACCGATGCGATCGCTACTCGCAGCCGTTTTTATGACACAATTATTACCGGGGCCGATTTCACTAACGCGGTAATTGATAACTATCAGGTCAAGTTAATGTGTGAACGGGCCGATGGGATTAATCCAGTCACGGGAGTGGCCACCAGAGATAGTTTAGGCTGTGATTAGCAATTCCGGGCAGATTCTAGCTGACTGCTCAAAAATAGCCTACCTCCTACATCCCGGCTGTCTCGATCGAGACAGCCGGGATGTAGAATAAAAATACTGAGCGAGGCTAGAGAAAGGAGAGGGACTCTTGATAATCGTCATCGATAACTATGATAGTTTTACCTACAATTTAGTCCAGTATTTGGGAGAATTAGCCTCCGAGTTCCCGATCGCCGTGCCGATCGAGGTCTATCGTAATGATAAAATCGATCTGGCCACAATCGAACAAATGCGGCCGGATGGAATTGTCATTTCCCCCGGTCCCGGTCGTCCGGTCGATGCGGGCATATCTCTGGAATTAATCGCCAAATTTGGCCCCTATATGCCGATTTTGGGGGTCTGTCTCGGTCATCAAAGTATCGGTCAGGTATTCGGAGGGGATGTGGTCCGGGCCCCGGTCTTGATGCACGGCAAAACTTCGCCAATCTATCACAACAATGAAGGGGTATTTCAAGGGTTAGAAAATCCTTTTACTGCCACCCGTTACCATAGTTTAGTGGTCGAGCGCTCCACCATGCCGGATAATTTAGAGATCACGGCCTGGGTCGAAGATGGCACGGTCATGGGAGTCCGTCATCGGGATTACCCCCACATTCAAGGAGTACAATTTCATCCCGAAAGTATTTTAACCACTGCCGGCAAGGAACTTTTAAGAAACTTTCTCCGATCCCTCTAGTGTTTGCTAATCCCCAACCCCTGAAATTAACCTTAACTTGATTAATTCTGCATCTATATTTATGAAAAGGCGAAATTTTATCTTATCGGCGGGGGCAAGTTTCTTAACCGTGGGAGTAAGCGCAGTTTTAGCGGAAACTAAACCGAAACCGACTAACCCCACTTCCCCCCAAAAACCCGATAATTCCCTCTTAGTTCAATGGTTGGGTCATAGTTGCTTTTTATTCACTGGAGGAGGGCAAAGAGTCCTAGTTAATCCCTTCCGGGCGATTGGTTGTACGGCGGGTTTTCCTTTGCCAAAAGTAGAAGCAGATATCGTTTTAATTAGTAGTCAACTGTGGGATGAAGGGGCGGCCGAGAATTTACCCGGTAATCCGAAAATTTTGTTTGAGCCGGGGGCCTATGATCTTGGTAAATTAAAATTACAGGGCATTAGTATCGCCCACGATCGCATGGGTGGGCAACGTTTCGGTATGAATGTGGCCTGGCGTTGGACCCAAGCGGGGATTAGTATTGTCCATTTAGGGGGAGCAGCGGCCCCGCTCGCATTAGAACAAAGAATTCTCCTAGGTTCGCCAGATTTAGCTTTTATTCCCGTGGGAGGTGGTCCAAAAAATTATAATCCCCAAGAAGCAAAACAGGCGATCGAAGTTTTACAACCGCGAATTGCTGTCCCAACTCAATACTTTACCAGTGCCGCCGATAAAAATGCCTGTGAATTGGTGTCTGTAGATGAGTTTCTCAAGTTAGTCAAGGATAAAAATATCCGTTTAATCGAGGACAATAAATTACGGATTCGTGCCGCCGATTTACCGAAAAAAGGGACTCTCATTCGCGTGTTTGACTACCGCAAGCTGTTACAGAAATCCTAATTTTTAGGAGCCAATGACCTAGACCTAGGCCTATTGATTAACTAATTTTCCTCGTGTAACGCACCATCAATTTCCTGATATTCCCCGGGTTACGTTGTTGCTAACTCGCCCTACAGCCCTGATCATAAATCAGGGTTATAATTATTTTTAGTAAATTCCAGAATATTCAGCCCCAAAGAATGTCTATGTTACTGCAAGACCTAAAGGAAGAAGCGGTTAAGCTATCACCGAGCGATCGACTGGCGCTGGTTAGCGCCATTATTGAGTCCTTGCAGAGTACCCCAATTGCTAGACCTGATCGTTCTGGTGCAATTCAAAGGATGCGTGGCTTACTCAAAACAGACCAACTTGCACCAACCGACCAAGAAGTAACTGCCATGTTGGAAGAGCGTCGGGTGGAGAAATATCTTTAGTGAGAGTTTTAATTAATACTAATGTTCTGCTAGATTTTCTGTGTTCTCTAAAAATTGCTTTAACAATCTTATTGAAAATGTTTTTGCTGAAAGAATCTCGCTCTTTTTTTAGACAGGGATGGACAATTGCGGTTTTACTAATTGCCCTGCTTGTTTCCCTGCCGATTTTATCGGTTGCCAGTAGTTTATTAACTAATTCTAGTCAAGTCTGGCAACATCTGATCGAAACTGTTCTCTGGGATTATCTGGTTAATTCTTTTTGGTTAATGTGCGGGGTGGGCAGCGGCGTTTTAATCATCGGTGTCGGCACCGCTTGGTTAACAACGATGTGTCAATTTCCCGGTTGTCAACAATTTCAATGGTTATTATTACTACCCCTTGCCGCTCCTGCCTATCTCTTGGCCTATACTTATACCAATATGATGGACTATTTTGGTCCGGTGCAGACGTTCTTAAGAAGTGTTTTCGCTTGGGATAGTGTCGAGGATTATTGGTTTCCTAGTATCCGTTCTCTCTGGGGGGGGATTCTGATGTTAATACTGGTGCTTTATCCCTACGTTTATCTGTTAGCAAGGGTCGGTTTTTTAGAACAATCTGTCTGTACGGTGGAGGCAAGTCGCTCCTTGGGATGTAATCCTTGGCGCGGTTTTTTTACCGTCGCTTTACCCCTAGCAAGACCGGCAATTATGGCGGGATTAGCTCTAGCTTTAATGGAAACTCTTAATGATTTTGGTACGGTGCAGTATTTCGGAATTAATGCTTTTACCACGGGGATTTATAATACTTGGTTCGGTATGGGCGATCGCATAGCGGCGGGGCAGTTATCAACAGTTTTAATGGTATTTATCCTCGTTTTAGTTTTCCTTGAACAATCCTCCCGTCGTCAAGTTCGTTACTATGAAATGACCAATCGTTTCCAGTCACCGACTAAGTACGAACTAGGACTTGTTCGGAGTTTCTTGGCAATGATCTCCTGTTTTTTACCAGTATTTCTTGGGTTTATTGCCCCCGCTTTCTATCTGGCCTATCTAGCCTTTAATCACGCCCAAGAAACTTTTAATAATGACTTTTTTAGTTTATCGGGAAACAGTTTTTTTCTGGCTAGTTTAAGCGCAATTATTGCGGTAGTTTTAGCTTTAATTCTCGCCTACGGGGAAAGACTTAATCCGAATAAAACTCTTAAGCTTTCTGTGCGGATTGCTGCCGCTGGTTACGCTATCCCCGGCATTGTTATCGCCGTGGGGGTTTTAATTCCTATCGGTAAACTAGATAACTTTTTCAATCAAGGATTAAATATCAATTTAATTCTGAGCGGCACGATTTTCTGTGTGATTTTTGCCTATATTGTCCGGTTTTTAGCCGTAGCTTTTTCCACGTTAGAATCGAGTTTAAGTAAAATTAAACCTAGTTTAGATGATGCTTCCCGCAGCCTTGGCTATGGCACTGGTGCCACTTTAATTAAAGTGCATATTCCTCTTTTATCGGGGGGATTATTGACGGCGGCTATGTTAGTTTTTGTCGATGTGATGAAGGAATTACCGGCTACTTTGGTCTTAAGACCTTTTAATTTTGATACCCTGGCGGTGCGCGTTTATCAATACGCCAGTGATGAACGTTTGGTGGAAGCGGCGGCCCCGGCCCTGGCCATTGTCTTAGTGGGATTAATTCCGGTAATTTTTTTGAGTTGGCAAATTTCCCGACGGGCGATCGATTAAAGTGGTGGTCGATTCCTAGACCAGTTGGCGATCGGCCAGCAGCTTAGGCAGTAAGCATAAATAAGTTTTACACTTAATCATGTTTCACCTTTTCTCAAAAGGGTAGAAGGAGTTTTATCTGTAAAGTTTATTTATTCTCAATGCCTTAGTTCTATTTAGGCACTTTTTCCCTGAAAATGGGTAAAACCCCAATTCCCACACCCCAATTCCCACACCCCACACCCCACACCCTGCCTCCACGAAAAACTTTTTCGGTAAATCCTAGTTCTATAGTCTAGTACAAAATAATGTTACAGTTCTTGACAAGACTACTAGAGAGAGGGGGTGTCAGTGATAGGATTCCCTAAAACCCCTTTTCTTTATTTTTGTAGAGAGAACAAAATCCTATGACAGAACTTTCTGGAAAAGCTCCTAAGTTCGGTGGCAGCACGGGCGGTTTACTCGCCAAAGCCGATCTGGAAGAAAAGTACGCCATCACCTGGACAAGCAGCAAAGAACAAGTCTTTGAAATGCCCACCGGTGGCGCCGCTATCATGAACGAAGGCGAAAATCTCCTCTATTTAGCCCGCAAAGAACACGCGCTCGCTCTTGGTACCCAATTGCGGACGAAATTCAAGCCCAAAATCGAAGATTACAAAATCTATCGGATTTACCCCAGTGGTGAAGTGCAGTATCTCCACCCTGCTGATGGTGTCTTCCCCGAAAAAGTTAACGCCGGTCGTGAATTTTTCGGCAAAAAAGACCGCAATATCGGCAAAAACCCCGAACCAGCGACAATTAAGTTCTCTGGTGTCACTCCCTACGAAGCATAAATAATCCCTAAAATCGAGAGTGGGGAGTTAGATTTAGAAGCTATTTAGCCCCAAGATTTAACTTCTGACTCTCGATTTCTGTTACTTCCCACTTCCCACTTCCCATTTCCCACTCCTTCATAACTCCTAATTCCTAATTCCTAATTCCTTCTTCCCACTCTCCTATACCTTTTAAACAGGATTTAGTATCAGTTTTCTCCCCTACAAGTGTTGTGCTATCCGTTTCCTGAACCATCAAAATATGATCTTCCCCGACTTCGATCGCTTTCGTCAACTCGCCGGCCAAGGTAACTTTATTCCTGTCTATCAAGAATGGATCGCTGACCTAGAAACGCCCGTTTCGGCCTGGTATAAAATTTGTGCCGATCAAGCCTACAATTTTTTATTAGAGTCGGTGGAAGGGGGCGAAACCTTGGGACGCTACAGCTTTTTAGGAGGCGATCCCGTCTGGGTATTAGAAGCGCGGGGAAACACCACTACCCAAACTTTTCGCGATGGTTCTCAAGAGATTTTTTCCGGGGATCCTTTCGAGATTTTAACTCAATGTTTAGCCCCGATTGTGCCGGTTAAATTGCCGCAATTACCCGCAGGAATAGGGGGTTTATTTGGTTTTTGGGGTTATGAATTAATTAATTGGATCGAACCGCGAGTGCCTATTTATCCCGCTACCGATGCCGATCTACCGGATGGTATTTGGATGCAGGTGGATAATCTGATTATTTTCGATCAAGTTAAACGGAAAATCTGGGCGATAGCTTATGCCGATATCCGGGGTAAAAATCCCGATTTAGCGGCCGCTTATCAAGCGGCCTGCGATCGAGTGACCCAGTTAGTTCTCAAGTTACGATTACCCCTACCAACTAATGCCAAAACTCTAGAATTATTACCGGTTGGTCAGGGGAAAGAATTAGTCTATGAAAGCAATACAACTCAGGAAAAATTCTGTCAAAATGTCCTGAAAGCTAAGGATTATATCAAAGCGGGGGATATTTTTCAGGTGGTTATTTCCCAGCGTTTAAATGCCAATTATCAGGGTCATCCCTTCGATTTATATCGTTCTCTGCGTCTGATTAATCCTTCTCCCTACATGGCTTTTTATAACTTTAAGGATTGGCAAATTATTGGCTCTAGTCCTGAAGTGATGGTTAAGGCAGAACGGGACGAATTAGGTAAAATAAAGGCTACGGTCAGACCAATTGCTGGCACCCGTCGCCGGGGACAAAACTTCAGTGAAGACCAAGCTTTAGCAACGGATTTACTGCAAGATCCCAAAGAAATTGCCGAGCATATTATGTTAGTGGATTTGGGGAGAAATGATCTAGGCCGGGTGTGCGATCGAGGTACGGTCAAAGTGGATGAATTAATGATCATTGAACGTTATTCCCACGTTATGCACATTGTTAGTAATGTGGTGGGGGATTTAGCAACCGATAAAACTGCTTGGGATTTATTAAAAGCTTGTTTTCCGGCGGGAACCGTCAGTGGGGCCCCGAAAATTCGCGCCATGGAAATTATCCATGAATTAGAACCCTGTCGTCGTGGTCCCTATTCAGGGGTTTATGGTTACTACGATTTTGAGGGACAGTTAAATAGTGCGATCACGATTCGCACTATGATTGTTCGTCCCCAAGGTAATCAAAATTATCTGGTTTCTGTGCAAGCGGGAGCAGGGTTAGTAGCTGATTCTGAGCCGGAGAAAGAGTACGAAGAAACCCTCAACAAAGCGAGGGGTTTATTGGAGGCAATTCGCTGTTTAAGTTAGATTTTTTAGCCCAGAATCCAGTTAAGGGGATTTTACCATGATTTCCTGGAAGTAATAGAGTTAACTAAGGAGGAGAACATCAAGGTTCCAGCTTATTGCCATAAGTTTATTTAGGGGTAATAGTTAATAAAACCTGATAGGAGTTTAGCGGAGTCGTACTCGTCGTAAACACCAATAAAACCTGGTTATTATTAAGGGGCCTGGGTGAATTGGTGCTAGTAGAGGTATATGCCTTTATTTCTTGACCCTGACTGCTATCCGGAACTTGGTTATTAATCAGGTCATTGACCCTGATTATAACAGCCTCTTTAGCATTTACCTGAACAGTTGAAGGAATAGCTACTCCTGTTGGCTGAGCATTAGGGTCAAGCGAAGCAGCAACACTGCAGGGGGAACAATTGGGTCCTTGAATAAGTTCAGCTGCAACATTTGCTGCTATGTTAAGGACGGGTATAGTTTCTATTTTCTTAGCTCCTACATTAGCTCCCAGAGCAAAAGTGGGTGGGATATCAAATAGTTCAAAGGCTCTGGTGGCAACTCTGGTACTGGCAGCGTAGTCAACTTTATCCCTTTTTCCAGCAGTCAGAGTAGTCATCTCTACCTGAGCGTTGGCATTCAAAATCACTTGATCACCACCTGTGCGAACACAGGTATAAAAACCGTCCGCACTGCTAAGATTGGCGGGGATTCGGTTAAAATCCGTAGGACAATTGGGGTTAACAGCATCCTCTGCTAACCTATCAGTGACGGGGGAATGTTGCCAAGAAGTAATATCGTAGTTGCCATTAGCGTCCAAGTTCGGACCATAGCGCCACAAGACTCGCGGACCGGTTAAGCTATTTTCAGGGTTTGTGGTATAGTAAACGATCTGGCCAGGGAGCAGAACCTCGTTGATGGGATTGTTGGGGTCGGGAATTCGGAAAGCAAGAACTGCTCGCGCTCCTTTGTCTGCTTTTATTTTTTCCCAATCGGGTACTTTAGTCGTCTCGATCTCAGCTTCAGTCGGAGCGATAATTCTTGCCCGTCTCAGGTCGTCTGAAACAAACTCTAGAGTACGATTAAGATTATTTCGGATTTCACTATCGGCATTAGCTCGATAATTGCTTCTGAGCAGGTTAATCACGCCAATTCCCGACACCAAGACGGCAATCAGCATCAATACACCTGCCAGTAAAACTTCTGTAATTGTGAAACCCGCTTGCAGACGACGATGGGCGGATTTTTTCTGTAAACGACCTAAGTGATTGATATACTCTAAATAAAAACGCATAGTTTTAACCCGTGCCAATTCCTATTTTCTATACTTCCCTAGACATTTAACATTATATTGCAGTCCCAGAGATTTGATCAAACTAGGTGATTCTGTTCACAGCTATTAACCGCTTTGGGGAGCAGGTGATTTTACTGGTGAGTTTTTCGTACACTTGTATTATTATAATGGTTGAGCCTCAAGGAGATAAGAAGGCCCAAGCACTGGTTACAATCAAGGATAAGTAATTTTTCGATCGATGTCATCTAAAAATAATCATGCGTCTCTTACACACCATGCTCCGGGTCAATAACTTGCAGGAATCTCTACAATTTTACTGCGATGTGCTAGGAATGAAGTTACTGCGCCAGAAAGACTATCCCAATGGTCAATTTACCCTCGCTTTCGTCGGTTATGGCGATGAGGCTAATCATGCTGTCATCGAACTGACCTATAATTGGGGAGTCGATCGCTACGAAGTGGGTAATGCTTACGGTCATATTGCCCTAGGCGTGGATGATATCCATAGCACCTGTGAGAAAATTAAAGTCCTTGGTGGTAATGTTACCAGGGAGCCGGGCCCGATGAAACACGGTTCTACGGTGATTGCTTTCGTGGAAGATCCTAATGGCTACAAGATCGAGTTAATTCAACTAGGAACCCAGGGTGCTGCCGTGGCTACGGCTTAATCAAAAACTTATGACTGTTGAAATTGAACGGAAGTTTCTGGTTAAAGGGGATTCTTGGCGATCGCTTGCGACCGGGAAGTTGTATCGTCAGGGATATATTCCTACCCAAGAGGGATTGACAACTGTGCGAGTTCGTGTAGTTGGAGATCTGGGTTATTTAACCATTAAAGGCAAGACTGAGGGTATTAGTCGGCTGGAGTTCGAGTATGCAATTCCCCTAGAAGATGCGGAGATCATGTTAGAAAACCTCTGTAAAAAACCTTTAATTGAAAAAATTCGTCATCGCATTTCTTTGGATGATTTAACTTGGGAAGTTGATGAGTTTTTAGGAGATAATCAAGGTTTAATTATGGCTGAAATTGAGTTAGAACAAGAGGAGCAAGTCATTACTATTCCTGATTGGATCGGCGAAGAAGTCACGGGAGATGGGCGCTACTACAATAGCAACTTACAGAAATTTCCCTATAAAATGTGGTCATTGTAGTATTAATTTACTCCCCGTTTAACTCTGGGTAGATACGGCTTTTTCTGCTTCGTTTAGCTTATTTGTTACCCGTCGGAGAACGCCATTAATAAAGCGATAACCTTCATCATCAGAATAACGTTTGGCTAATTCGATCGCTTCATTAATTGCTACTTTTTGAGGTATATCGAGATAGAGCATTTCTGCCACGGCAATTTGCAGGATATCCCGATCAATTCTTGGTAAACGATGCAGTTGCCAATCTACTAAAGCGCTGGTTAATTCCTGTTCGATTTCCGCACGACGACGATAGACTGTACCGATTAATTCTAGGGCATATTCCCGCACTTCGTACTGACTAGATAACTGGACAATTTCGGGAAAATCTATCACGGTTCCCAAACGATTAATGGCATTATGGGTAAGAGAAATTGCCTCTTTTACCATGGTTTGGGCGCTTTTTAGATTTGTTGCCTTGGTATCACTAGCGAGAATCCTTTCATTACCACGACTAATTTCGGCGGCTGCGGTTTCTAAGGTTTCTTGAATTTCCAGGGTTAAGGTTCTAACTGCGACTAAAATTAAATCGTTTAAAGTTTGCTGTTCCAGGTTTTCAGGATTGCCTTTAATCTGACTTAAACTCAAAAGGGCAAGTTCTCGGGCAATGCGGCGGGGTTGTTGACGGGGAGGCATAGAAGTTTAGAAGTAGAGGAAAGAAAATTATACAACTTTATCGATCGCTATTCGGTTGGGTTAATTTTTCTCAGCGATCAATTCTTGACTAACCTCTATCCTAGCATAAAAGCTGCCAAGATTTAACTTTTCAAGTTTTAATTAGACAAAAGACAATATCTATCTTGAATCTCCCCTAGTTTAGTCTCAGCTTCTTGAGCATTAATAGCTAATTGGGCAAACTCTAGAAAGCGTTTTAATTCCTTGCGTAATAAATTCCTTTCTACTTCCCAGATTTCTCGATCTAAGGTGGGTGGCATAACAATCATATCAAATAAAGTCGCCTGTTTTTTTTCGGGATGGGGGCGCAATATTCGCCCGCGACGCTGAATAAATTGTCGAGGATTACCACTACTAGCCAGAATGACTGCGTTTTGAATTGATGGCAGATCTACTCCCTCATCTAAACATCTAATTGCCACTAATCCTTGCAGATAACCCTCCTCAAATTGTTGGCGAATTTTTTCTCGTTCTTCTAGGGAAGTTTCTGCGGTGTAGGTAGCAACTCGATAACCTAATTGATTGCCCAATAAATGAGTAACTGCCTCTACTTGACGACGATAATTAGCAGTATAATTTTCCAGATAACCATCCCCACAATAAAATAAAGTATGATTCGTATCTAAACGCTCTTGCATCAGTTGTTGTAAAGCCTGTAATTTATTACTTGCTGAACCGACTAATCGTGACCTTTGCATTAACAATGCTGTCAAATTTTCATTGCCATTGAAATTACTATTTTTCTGTAAAATCCAGCCGATCCTTTGGGTTAATTTTGCGTATAATAAAGCCTCACCATCGGTTAATTCAACCAAGACTGGATAATAAAAATAATTGACTAAAGCACCTTTACTAATAGCATCAGCTAGGGTAAATTCTGGCTGTAGAATTTGCCCAAAATAATCAAGAATAGCGTCGGTTCCTTCCTCATCAAAATATCTTTCAGGAGTGGCTGATAAAGCCAATCTTAGACCTAAAGAACGGGGTAATAACTCTTCTAATCGGGGGGAACCTAAATTATGGGCTTCATCACCAACGATTAAAGTTTTATCAGGAAAAAATTTTATTTGTGATTGAAACCCCTCGCTAATAAAAGTTGAGTTAGTAGTTAAAATAGTGACAAATTTTTGATTACCCGCTTGCACATTATATAATTCTGTGGATAGTTGACTTTGCCATATATGGACACTTTCGTAGGCTAAAATAGGTTTAAGATTAAATTTTTCCGCTTCTCGTTGCCATTGATTGACTAGGTGACGATAGGGGCAAATCACTAATAATACTTGCAATTCTATCGCTTGGTAAAGTTCCATGGCAATAGCTAAAGCAGTAATAGTTTTACCGCTGCCGGTGGCCATTTTTAAAGTTCCCCGTCCCCGATTACGAAACCAACTGATAATCGCTGTATTTTGGTAGTCTCTCAACTCTAAATCGGGGGGAATTCTAGGAATACCAGAGGGATTAACTCGATAGAATCCTCGCAATTCAGCAACTTGCTTGATTTTGCGGGAACTCAGAAAATCCCTAGTTATTTTTTCCCAATCTATCCAGCAATTATTCATAAGACCTCTTGTAAAAATCAAAAATTGTTGTTAGGGTTAGGAGTCAGTAGCCAGTAGTCAGTAGTCAGGAGAATTAAGAATAAATAATCATCAGTTAAATGGTCTATTTACAGACTTTAGGCAATTTAATCCTTATTTTTGCCGTTTTTGAACCCTGAAAAATTAATTATGCAAGAGGTTTATAATACTAAATCCTGTTTAAAAAGTATAGGGGAGCAGCGGAGCGCCGGAGCGGGGAGAAACAATCCATAGCTTGGGAGTTAATCACACTATTACAAATAGTTTTGGTATAAGCTCAAAAATAGCAAAAAGCCAAAAAATTAAAAGCTAAAGGTTTCTCCCTATACAATTGGGATGGACTAAAAAGACCATCCCACAGCTGTCAAACCACTCTTAACTGTTATCCTGGAAACCTAGAAAAGGATTAGGATAATTTACCTGGTCGCTACTTCCTCTTTTTGGGGAGTATTTTGCCGAAGTTTTTCTTGATCTTGGCGACGTTTTTTAGCATAAAGTTGGATTGTCACCGCCATTAATACCACTAAAGCTACAATTAACCAAGTGGTCAAATCGAGGGGTAATTGATTCTTAAATACTGCCAAAAGGACAATAACTACTAATAACAGGGTTGGTGCTTCATTTAACGCCCGGAATTGTTGTCCCGTCCAATTACATTCCCCTTTTTCTAGCTTTTTCATGATGCGACCACAGTAGAAATGATAGAGCAGTAAAAGAACCACAAAGGATAATTTAATATGTAACCATCCCGATTTTAAAATTTCCGGTTCTGTGGAGATTAAACCGATCGCCATGGCCAGGGTGACAATCATCCCCGGTGTGGTAATGATATTGTAGAGTCGCTTCTCCATGATCTCGTATTGCGCTTTCAGAATAGCTTGTGCGGGTTCCGTTTCTGTTGCTGCCTCCGCATGATATACAAACAAACGTACTAAATAAAATAATCCCGCAAACCAAACAACCACCCCAATCAGGTGAAATGCTTTAAACCAATAGTAAGCCATAGTCTATATTGTGATCTGAGTCCCGAATTACTTAGTTTAACAGTTGTCCATACTTTCCCAGACTACCCCTAGACAAAAGTTTAGACGGAAAATAGGGGTTGGGGGTTGGGGAGAGACTAGAGTTACAGGCATTTTACAACTAAGAGGAAGGTGAATCGACAAACCCTTCGGTAAATCAGCAACTAGAGTCAGACAAACCAGAAGAAAACAAGAAATCCGACGGAAGGGGTTTGAGCTTGAGAGTTTGGCTATCGACTCAGCTATGGGAACCCGATCCGATCGCTTCGATCAGTTAGAATAAAAATATGGGAAAAAAATTATTTATTTTCGGGAACCTTTACTGACTTCTCCCGTCCTCAACCTCTGAGTGAGGAGCTTATACCCTTGAGGAAATCCCATGAGTCAATCGATTCCAGCATCTTGGTCACTTGAGTCCAAAAAGTCTCAAAACCCCGTGTCCCCTGACAAACTCTCCAACTACGATCTAATTGCACGCTGTCAGGAAGGGTGTCAGCCTGATCGGGCAGCTTTTGCGGAACTGCTGCGGCGCTATCAAGCTCATATTGATAAATTACTCTATCATTTGGCTCCCGATTGGCAAGATCGCGCTGATTTGGCTCAAGAGGTCTGGATTCGCGTCTATCGCAATATTAACCGTCTCCATGAACCCCTCAAGTTCCGCGGTTGGTTAAGTCGCATTGCTACTAATCTTTTTTACGACGAATTGCGGAAACGCAAGCGGGTTAATCACCCCATTTCCCTCGATGCTCCCCGACGCGTGGAAGATGGCGAAATCGATTGGGATATCGAGTCCGATTACCCCAGTCCCGATGAACATCTCACCACCCACGAATTCTACGATCAATTACAGGCGGCGATCGCTGATTTACCTGAAGCTTTTCGGACAACTATTATTCTCCGAGAAATTGAAGGTATGGCCTACGAAGAAATTGCCGAGATCACGGAAGTTTCTTTAGGAACTGTTAAATCCCGCATTGCTCGCGCTCGCGCTAAATTACAATCTGTTTTACAGCCCTATTTTACGGAAGGCTAAAGAAAATTGTGGTGATTCGGCACTAACGGCCGAAGTGAGGAGTCGTTAAATTTAACTAGCTCCGTGCTGGTGAAAAGTGATTGCATACCGATCGCTTCCGGTCGAGGTCAACCATGAATAATTATCAACCCGAAGACGTTCAATGGATCAAGTCTTTGTTACGTCACGATGACGGCGATTCCAACTCCGCAACCGAGGATATTTTATTCTTAGATGAGGATAACGAAGAAGCTGATCGTTTCGATTTAATTAGTGCCTATATTGATAACGAAGTAACGGTAGAGGAAAGGAAGCTAGTTCAGCATTGGTTAGACCATGATGCTGCTGCTAAAAAACTCTATCAGCAGCTCTTGGGATTACAAACTAATTTAAAGCAAATTCCCGTACCGGTTACTATTGCCAGCGACCAGTTAGCAGAACAGGTGTTGAGAAAAGTCGATGGTCAGCGTCGTCGGCAATATTATGTTTATGGTGGCGCAATTTTCACTGCTATGGCGATCGCTGTTGGCTCCTACTTCGTCTCGGGACGCAATGCTCCTCTCTCTCGAATGGCGATCAGTCCGGGCAATATTAGCCAAGAGGGAGACCATTTGATGATTGCTCTCAACCATCCGATTATCGAGATTCCCGCAGCGGAACAGCCAAAAGAGAATGGCCAACGGTAAGGTCTATGGAGATAAATGCCAGCATTCTCGTGCGATCGCCCAATCTTCCGCCGTAGCAATTACCATCACTCGCACTTTAGATGTCTCGCTGGCGATATCCTCATCCCGGGGATGGGCGGCATTTTTAGCCAAATCTAACTCTAAACCCAAAAAAGACCAGCCTTGACTGGCTTTTTCCCGTACTAAAGCTGAATTTTCGCCGATTCCTGCCGTAAATACCAACACATCTAACCCCTCTAGAGAAGCGATCATCGATCCGATTAAACTTTTCAGACGATGAATATACATCTCAAATGCTAATTTTGCCCTCTGGTTGCCTTCGGCCATTGCCGTGGTAATTGCCCGCATATCCCCAGAAATACCGGAAATTCCCTTTAAACCGGATTCTTTATTGAGCAAGCCATTTAAACTATCGGGATTATATTGATATTCTCGCTCTAGATAAATCAGAATCCCTGGATCGATCGAACCGCTGCGGGTTCCCATCATCAATCCCTCTAGGGGAGTAAATCCCATGGTGGTATCGATACTTTTACCCCCCTTGACTGCCGATAGGGAAGCACCATTGCCCAGATGACAGATCACCATTTTCAAGGATTCTAGGGGTTTTCCCAGCAATTCGGCGGCCCGTTGGGAGCAGTACTGATGACTGGTGCCATGGAAACCATAGCGACGGATTCCCAGTTCACTCCATTGGTAGGGAATGGGATAAAGAGAAGACTCAGGAGGGATAGAACGATGAAAAGCAGTGTCAAACACTGCTACTTGAGCAACATCGCCGAAAACTTGCTCGATTGCCTCAATTCCTTCTAAATGAGCGGGATTATGGCTAGGAGCAAGGGGAATCAGCTTTTTAATCGTTTCTTTGACTTGGGGAGTGATCATGGTAGCCTGGGAATATTCCGTGCCACCATGGACAACTCGATGACCGACTATACTAATGTCTGCGAGGTTGGCTACTACCTTAGTTTCTCCAGTTACTAAGGTATCTAACATCCGAGCAATTGCCGCCGGACGATCCTGACTAGAAAGATTAATTTCCTGTTTAATTCCCTGAGCTTTTACCGTTAAAACCCCGTAATCAGGGTTAACAGTCCAATCGATCCCCGCTGCCCAAATTGGCTGGGGAGGATGGGAGGGGAGAATATCTAAATCGTATAAACAACTTTTTTGACTGCTCGATCCCGCATTTAAGACCAGAATTTTCATAAAAAAGCTCAATTAGGAGGTGGCCTATGCCGATCATAATCAAACTCAGGTTAAGTCTAGATAAAATCGCTGACTTTTCGGGTTTTTCTTCAGGAAAATTTGATCTGGCTGCCATCACCCCTCCCTGACTCGGGCAATATTACAAAACTTTATCAAAAAAAAGTCAAAATAGAGCCTCTAGGGTTATAAAATACAAGAATGCCCCTTGTGAAATTGATCCAAGAAGCTACCTCTGATGCAAGTTAAAGCCTCTACATTGGATTTAGAGCTAGTTCTCGTCCTTTTCACCAGTGGAATGTCAACATCGCACCACGAATCTCTAGAATGGAATTTTTGCGTATTCTAGATAACCGTGATTACTAGAGGATTTCTTAAGTATGTCAGAGGTTCCTGCCGTTACAGATGCCACCTTTAAAGAAGTAGTTTTAGATAGTGCCGACCCTGTCCTAGTGGATTTCTGGGCTCCTTGGTGCGGCCCTTGTCGAATGGTGGCTCCCGTTGTCGGAGAAATTGCCGAAATGTTCGAAGGGCAAGTCAAGGTGGTGAAACTCAACACCGACGAAAACCCCAATGTCGCTAGTCAGTACGGGATTCGCAGTATTCCCACTCTGATGATCTTCAAAGGAGGTCAAAAAGTCGATATGGTGGTCGGGGCTGTACCGAAAACCACTTTAGCTAATACCCTAACTAAACACCTGTAGAGTAGTTGACTAGGTTTTCTGGTAACGCATACCGGGTAACTGAGTCACTAAACCTATTAATTCTAATTCCAATAAGATCCCCGCCACTTCTGAGGTGGGGATTTGCATTTTTTGAACAATAATGTCAAACAACAGAGCATCTCTATCAAACAACTCATACACTTGTACCAATCTAGGTTCTAGATTCGGTTGAGGAGTAAGATTAACTACTGGGGATTTCTCTGGAGGGAGTGAAGGGGAGAGATTAACTGGTGCAGATTGGTTTATGGTGGGAATTGCCCCCAACATTTCTAATAATTTCTCCTCAGAAACGATAATTTCTGCCCCCTGATGAATCAGTTGTAAACAACCCCTAGCGGCAGCAATATCGGGAGAATTGGGTAAAGCATAGATATCGCCGCCAAATTCGTTAGCATAACTGGCAGTGATCAGGGAGCCTGACCTTTCTGGGGCCTCGACAACAATCGTCGCACGACTTAAACCGGCGATAATGCGATTACGACTGGGAAAATGGGCTTTATTCGGTTGAGTTGCCGCAGGATGTTCACTTATGACTAAACCCTGCTTTTGGATGTCCGCCTGTAGCTGCCGATGACGACTAGGATAAACCACATCGACCCCCGTTCCCAAGACGGCAATCGTCCTTCCCCCCGCTTTTAAACAGCTTTGGTGTGCCTCTCCATCAATTCCTTCGGCCATACCAGAAACAATAGTAAATCCCTGTTGGGCCAAAAGGGTACTTAAGCGCCGCGCCCAGCGCCGGCCGTGCTCCGTGGGGTTACGAGTACCCACAATGGCGACGGTGGGGATATTTCCCTGATTTTCCCCTAAATTGACCTTTCCTTGATAGTAAAGTAAGGGGGGCGGACTGGGAATTTCCCAGAGAAAGCGGGGATATTCTGGGTCGCTAGGAGTCCAAAAAAGGGGGTTTTTCTGGATATGTTCGGCGAAAAGAGCTTCTGGGTCAATTTGCGATCGCCCTTCCTGGACCGCTACCATTAACTTTTTGCCAAATCCCGCCACTTCTGCGATCGCAGAAGCGGACGCATTCCAAGCCACAGCGACACTGCCAAAATGCTGATAGAGTCGCTTCAGGGAAATTGGCCCAACTCCAGCAATACTTGACCATGCTAACCAATAAACGCGATCGTCTGTCAATTTGAAAAGCTCCTCAGACAAAGTAATAATTCAAGTCGGTTTTAACCGAATTCGGCCAGATGACCCTATTTATTTTAATTTTGACACTTAAAACGGACGGGGATTCTTAAGAGATGTAAATCCTGAAAGGGGTAGCCAAAAACCCGCTAGACACTCGCTCAACACTGAGTCTGTGCTTACTTTTAACTAAAATATTGGCACTCCTATTAATATCGGCGGCCACAAGATGCTTATCCTTTATTCTATAGAATCCTCCCTTAATCCTTCTGCCAGAAAACTTCTGTTGACTGGGATTATTGGCATTGTAAATAGGAATCTGATCTCGATCGTAAAAATTAGCTTTAGAGGCGTAAGATTCCTCTTGTTCACCATACCCCATTCCGTACCTCGAACACAAATCTTTCAGTTTTTGTCTCAACTGCCAAAAAGGAATTTGCACAAAGTTTTGATTGTTAGAACAGCCGATATTAATCTCTGGCTTGATACCTGGATTATATCCAACTACCAATTTGCCCATTTGATTAGTCAGGCAATGGTTAATTATTATGGTCGCCGTTTTATTTAAATAATCTCGAAGAGAATTTTTCGCCATCGATGACAATCTTTCTCGTCAAGGTGAAGCCCAGACTAATCGTATCATTTATCAGTTATCATTGATCAGATGTGAGTTTTCAGTTCACTGATTAGCGAAACATTCTCAATGTCAAGCCGTCCTAAAAGGACGGGGTTTTAAACCCAGTATTTTCGATGATACAGCGTACCTCACCATTAAGATAACCGTTATAGATATGGCTGGTCATAGTAAATGGGCAAATATTAAACGACAAAAAGCCCGCGTTGACGCAAAAAAAGGCAAAACTTTCACCCAGTTATCCCGGGCGATTATCGTGGCTACCCGTAACGGGGTTGCCGATCCGGCGGGCAATTTTCAGCTACGCACGGCGATCGAAAAAGCCAAGGCGGCCGGTATTCCTCATGAAAATATCGAAAGAGCGATCGCTAAAGGGGCGGGAACTTTTGAAAATGACTCGGCTTTTGAAGAAATTCGCTACGAGGGTTATGGTCCCGGAGGGGTGGCGATCCTGATCGAAGCACTGACCGATAATCGCAATCGCACGGCAGCGGCTCTGCGGGCGGCTTTTAGCAAAAATGGCGGTAATTTAGGCGAAACGGGCTGTGTGGGCTGGATGTTTGACCATAAGGGGGTAATTCGCCTTGAGGGAACTATTGATGAGGATAAGCTTTTAGAAGCTTCCCTAGAGGGAGAGGCCCAATCCTACGAGTTTTTTGAGAGTCAGGAGGAAGGTCAAGGAGCAGAGGTGTTTACTGAGGTGTCTAACCTGGAGAGATTGAATAAAGTTCTCCAAGAAGCGGGATTTAAGCTTAAAGAAGCAGAATTACGCTGGATTCCCACTAATACCCTAGAAGTGAGCGATCGAGAGCAGGCCCGTCTTTTATTCAAGTTAATCGACACCCTAGAATCCCTCGATGATGTGCAATCGGTAACGGCTAATTTTGATTTAGTCGAGGAATTGATGTCAGTGGATGTATGATCCTAAATTACTAGGCAGTGATTAGTGATCAGATTTGAGTTTTCAGTCAGCAGTATGAAGTGAGGAGTAAGTAGTTGGACAAAATTAAATCCACACTCTGGAAAGAGAAAACCCCTTGTAAAAATCAAAAATTGTTGTTAGGGTTAGGCTTCGGCCGTGAGATCAGCGTTCGACAAAAGCTCAAGAACGGAGTCAGTAGCCAGTAGTCAGTAGTTAGGAGAATTAAGAATGAATAATAATTAATTAAATGGTCTCGTGACAGATTTTAGGCCATTTAATCCTTATTTTTGCCGAGGCAAGGGAAAAATATGTGTAATTAATTCTGTCTGGGTCCTTATTAAATAACATTAACAGTACTGTCTTTATTACTGATTACTGATTACTGATTACTGATTACTGATTACTGATTACTGTTGACTGATTACTGATTACTGATTACTGAAAACAACCTATGCTAGAGGCTTTACAATTTGATTTTATGCGCCATGCGATCGCAGCAGGAATATTGGTTAGTATTGCCTGTGGGATTGTTGGTACTTTGGTAGTAGTTAATCGCGTGGTTTTTATCAGTGGGGGAATCGCTCACGCTGCCTATGGAGGGATAGGAATCGGTTATTTTTTGGGGATTAATCCCGTGGTGGGGGCGATATTTTTTACCTTTTTTTCGGCTTTAGGCATGGGGTTTTTACAGCGTCGCATCCGCGAGAGAGCCGATACTTTAATCGGGGTGATGTGGGCGATTGGTATGGCGATTGGGGTAATTTTTATTGATTTAACCCCCGGGTATAAAGCTGATTTAATGAGTTATCTTTTTGGTAGTATTTTAACTGTACCGAGGGATGATTTATGGATAATGGCGGGCATAGATATATTAATTATAGCCTTAGTTAGTATCTTTTATAAGGAGTTGTTAGCCATATCTTTTGATGAAACCTTTGCGATTATTCGTAATATTCCCGTGGAGATAATTTATTTAGGTTTAATGGGAATAACCGCTTTAACTATTGTGGCAGTAATGCAGGTAGTAGGATTAATTATGGTAATTGCTTTGTTAACTATTCCTGCGGCTATCAGTGGACAATTTGTTAAAAATATGAAGGGAATGATGGTCCTAGCGATTATTTTAGGAATTGTCTTTACTTTGATTGGTTTATGGTTATCCTATAGTTTAAATCTCACCTCGGGGGCGACAATTATTTTAGTGGCAGGATTGGGTTATTTAATCAGTCTTGCTTGGAAACCTTTCATCCTCACTATCACCAGAAAAATAGCTAATCTTTAAAGCTCTCCCCTAGTTGTGGTGATATAGCATTTATCTTAATAGTGAGGTATAAGGTTTTTATTTTCGGGAGACAGGAGCCGGTCGTTAATACCAAGTTAGGTTATACTTCATCTTTATGATAAACGCCGTAATTTAAAGAAAAAATACCAAATCCGTGTTAATCGCAATGATGATGAAATCCCGAAAGATATACTGTGACTAGATTTATCAATAATTTTGGTCAGCGGATTTGGTAAAATCAAGTAATTAATCGAGTTCATCAAACAAAAGTTCCTCTAGAATCGGTCCCATACCGTCATCATCGGGGGAAACTAATTCAACCTTCCCTTCCCCATCACCGACAGCTAAGAATAACAAAGGAGCAAGGGGACTGTAAATCGAGTATTTTTGGTCTTCGGAAAAGAAACTGGCGAGAAATTGCAATTCTTCCGGCTCTGATGACGAGGAAGGAGCATCGCTATCGATTTCTAAACTGAGAACATTATCTTCTTCCAGGGGAGGCAATTCACCACTAACGGTTAAGGTGTGAGCAGTGGGTTTGAGCAATAGGTCTAATTCTGCTAAAACTGCCTTAGCATCGGCAAAAACCCGCTCGATTTCCTCGCTATCTTCGATTAGGAAGGCATCAGATTCTTCTTCCTCCGATTCCTCGTCCCAAGCTAGAATCATCACCGGGGTATCCACGGGGACAAGAAGCATATAGGTGAGGTCATCGGTTTCATAGGCGTTCTCAATATAACAGTCCAGCGATCGACCTTGCTCATCCCAGAGGGTTATGATATCCGCTTCTTCGAGTTCGTTTTCTTGAAAATTAAATTGAGGGGACATAGGCTCTCAAACGCTAATGATTGAATCAGAATATCATGAGTTGATCCTCAATCAAACCAAGAATTCCGGTGCAAATGTTGAAAACCCTGCACATCAGTTAAATTGTATTGTAGGGGCGTGATGGTGATAAAATTCTCGCCAATAGCGCGCACATCCGTAGGCACTTGCGGGGGTAAATGGCTGTAGTCCGGTTGTTCGATATCTTCCACCACTTCCCCAATTAACCAGTAATAACTTTTACCCCTGGGATCCAGTCTTTTCTCGAAGGTTTCCTCGTAGCGTCGCAATCCTTGCCTAGTGATTTTCACTCCCTTGATTTCGGCACTACTAACTGGAGGGACGTTAACATTGAGTAAAGTGGGAACGGGAAAAGGATTAAGGGCAACTTTCCTGACTAAAGTGAGGGCAAAATCGGCGGCCGGCTGGAAATCACAGGCTTTAAAACTGGCGAGACTAACAGCAATACTGGGAATACCTTCGATTAATCCCTCCATGGCCGCAGAAACCGTGCCAGAATAGAGGATATCGGTGCCGAGATTAGACCCGTGGTTAATGCCAGCTAAAACTAAATCGGGACGCTCTTTGAGGACGGCACTAAGGGCAAATTTCACCGAATCGGCCGGAGTTCCCGAGCAGGACCAGGCAATCACATCGGGGTGAAAAATTCCTTCCACCTGTTCGGCCCGGATGGGATGGTGTAGGGTTAGGCCATGACCAGTGGCAGAGCGCTCGCCGTCGGGACAAACTACGGTCACTTGATGACCCGCAGTAGCGAGGGTGTTAGCAAGGATGCGGACTCCTAGAGCGGAAATGCCGTCATCGTTACTGATCAGTAGTTTTAAAGGGCGATCGCTAGTCATAGGAATTTCTGATCTACTGCGTCGGCTAGTGCTATACTATAATAGTATTTTATCGTGGGTACGTAGCTCAGAGGATAGAGCACCAGGTTCCGGTCCTGGGTGTCGGGGGTTCGACTCCCTCCGTACTCGTTCAGTGATCAGTCATCAGTGATCAGTTAAGTCCTAAGCAAAATTAATTACACATCTAAGCCGTCAGCTTTTTGCTGTGATCAGTAAACAGAGACATCCCCAAAATTTATATAGCAATTCCCATAGTTGTGAGGTACAGAGTCTTAGGTTTTGAGGAGTCGGTCGTCAGGAGTCAGGATTCGGGATTCAGGATTCAGGAGTCAGGATTCGGGATTCAGGAGTTAAGATTTTGGTGTGCCTCATGAGATTGGAAAACGCTATAACCCAATCACAGCTTGCTTTTGTCTTGTGTACTAATAAATAGTTATAACTGAAATGTATATCTACTGATTACTGATTACTAATTTTCGATTATGTCCACCTTCTTTAAATTAATTGACGAACGCTCTCTAAACTTGAATTAAAGAACTATCGACGGTGGCTAAAAGTGTTTGCACTTCCTCATCGCTGGTTTGGGAAAAGTCTTCGTACCAAAGAGAAATCGATCTCAATTCGTAGGGTTTATGTAGGCAAATTACTCGATCGACTAATTTTTCTAATTGATCACAGACTTCCAGTGGGGCAATAGGAACAGCAATAATAATAGCAGCGGGATTTCCAGCTTTAAGGGTCAGAATCGCCGCTTTAATCGTTGCTCCCGTAGCGATACCATCATCTACTAGAATAATCGTTTTTCCCGTTAGGCTGGGAAAGGGTCGCTCACCTCGATACAAGCGATCGCGTCGCTCTAATTCGATCATTTCTTCCTTTGCTACCCGTTCCATCATCGCTTCCGATAGGTGCAAGTCCTCAACAATACTTTCATTGATTACCCGCACCCCATTCTGACCGATCGCCCCAAAAGCTAACTCTTTTCGCTCTGGCACACCTAATTTTCGCACTAAACACAGATCTAGGGGTAAATGTAACCTTTGGGCAATTTCAAAGGCGATCGGAACCCCACCCCGGGGCAAAGCCAAAACCATCACCCTAGCACTATTTGTATATTCTGTCAAGTAACTAGCTAATAGTCTCCCTGCCGAGTGCCGATCTTTGAGCAGATAAGTCATAATGCCCTCCTAGGGGCTAATCCCCTTGGGTATCCTTGCTTTCCCCTGCCTTTATTCTATATTTCTCCGCTCATCTCTAGCTGAAATGTTAAGAAATTTAGCGAAGGCTTGACATTTTTTCGACTAACCGAAGTTTTTCCAGGCCAAAGATCGGCTAAAATCTTAGGCGAGAGGGTTTTGTCAAGTTAGGTAACAAACATGAATCAAAGTTTAAGTGATGCGCTAGAGCAGATCGCCGCTGCCTTTCGCGGTCTCGGAACTCCCGAACCGATCGTTCATTGGGGACATCCAGTCATGATGGGGATTGTGGTTTTAGTTATGGGTAGTTATACTGCCTATGCCGGTTGGCAAAGCCGTTTAAGCAAAGATGGGGAAGTAGTGGCCAAAAATAGAGCCGATCACCGCAAACTCGCTCCTTGGCTGTTTTTATTTATCGTTCTCGGTTACACCGGCGGTGTTTTATCCCTGGTCATGCAGAAACATCCCATCCTCGAAAGCAGCCATTTCTGGACAGGATCGATCGCGATCGGTTTATTAGCTTTCAATGGATTATTATCCCTCACAGGCTTCGCTGGCGGGAAAAAAGAACTTTTTCGGACTATTCACGCCTATATAGGCAGTATTGCCCTGATTTTACTGCTAGTTCACGGTGTTTTCGGTCTTCAGTTAGGATTATCTCTCTAGTTGGTTTATTTATGGCTTCGGGTGGGCTAATTCCCACCTGGAATTTTTCACCGCGGCAGACTGTGGCCAAGGGCAATAATTGAAGAAATTATGACTTTAAGCGCTATTGTCGGGATTCCGAGTTTAGAATTAACAGGTAATTTACCAAGAAGGTATCGTCACGCAACGAGGAGATAGATATTTTGAAGAAAGTAGAAGCGATTATCCGACCCTTTAAACTTGAAGAAGTGAAAATCGCCCTAGTTAACGCGGGCATTGTCGGGATGACCGTATCTGAAGTTAGAGGTTTCGGTCGTCAGAAAGGTCAACCGGAACGTTATCGCGGTTCCGAGTATACCGTCGAATTTCTCCAAAAACTCAAGATCGAGATAGTCGTCGAAGATAAGCAAGTCGATATGGTCGTCGATAAGCTGATTTCTGCCGCGCGTACTGGTGAAATCGGAGACGGTAAAATCTTCATCTCCCCCGTGGGACAGATCGTCCGCATCCGTACCGGAGAAAAAGACCTGGAAGCGATTTAACCTCCAGACAAGGGATGATAGTACAATCCTGTCATCCCCCCCCCCATTGACAGTGTTTCCCATCAAGAAGTGTAACCTAATTTGGTATCGACGACCAATTCCCTAAAACGAAAAATTTGTACCTCACCATTAAGATAACTGCTGTAATTAAATCTATTGGCTCGGTCTGCCCCCATCACCACTCAAGACCGCTGACTGGTAAAAATAATTCAACCAGATTAGATATTATCATTTCCAGTGACTAAAAAAAATCTCTTGCCTAAAAGGTCACAAATATTATACAATGTTTGATCGTGGCCAAAATCGGTGTTAGGTGGTGTCCAAGGCACTGCCAAGCAGAACCGCCTTGGTCAATCGGTCTTCGCCGGGATACTGAAGATCAACCCTTTAAGTCCCCAAGAAACAAAGACCAGCAACAATCTAGGCAGAACCAGCAACCCTGTCTAGTCCTACTTACGAATTTAACGGGATGCCAGCTTAAATAACTCGAAAAAAGTCATTCAAGTTGGGCAGGCTGATAAAGCGGGAAAGATTTTTCTCGCTCCTATAGCCACGGCCACGTTATTTTTGATTGTCGTCTAGTAAAGATAAAGAGAACAATCCGTGTCTATCGGTATCCTCGGTACAAAACTGGGCATGACCCAAATCTTCGACAACAAAACGGGAGTCGCCATTCCCGTCACCGTCGTTCAAGCCGGTCCGTGTCCCGTCACCCAAGTCAAAACTAAAAAAACCGACGGTTATGAATCCATTCAAGTGGGATACAAAACCGTCAAAGAAAAAGCCCTCAATAAACCGCTACTCGGTCATTTAGCCAAAGCCGGTGTCTCCCCCCTGCGGCATTTAATCGAATACCGTCTTGAGGACGCATCCGCTTACACTTTAGGCCAAGAAATTACCGCCGCTATCTTCCAAGAAGGCGATTTGGTCGATGTGGCTGGAACCACCATCGGACGGGGTTTCTCCGGCTATCAAAAACGCCATAACTTCAAGCGCGGTAACATGACCCACGGTTCCAAAAACCACCGTCTCCCCGGTTCCACCGGTGCCGGTACTACCCCAGGCCGGGTTTTCCCGGGTAAGAGAATGGCTGGACAATACGGAGCCACCCAAGTGACCATCCGCAAATTGTCCGTGGTCAAAATCGATAGCGAACGCAACCTGATCCTGATCAAAGGAGCCGTCCCGGGCAAACCAGGAACCCTGTTAAACATCACCCCCGCCAAGAAATTTGGTAAATAGGGCAAGGAAAGATTAAAGCCATGGTTAACTACACAGTCAAAAATTGGCAAGGGGAAGAAGCGGGAACAGGCACCCTGGAACTGAAAACCGCTAAACCCGAAACCGCCAAACACCTAATTCACCGCGTCGTCATCAGCCATCTAGCGGCGGCCCGTCAAGGTAACGCCTCCACCAAAACCCGCTCGGAAGTGCGCGGCGGTGGTCGCAAACCCTGGCGGCAAAAAGGCACTGGTCGCGCTAGGGCTGGTTCGATCCGTTCTCCCCTCTGGCGTGGTGGCGGTGTCATCTTCGGACCCAAACCGAGAGATTTTGAGGTTAAGGTCAATCGCAAAGAGAAAAGATTAGCCCTGAGAACCGCTTTGATCGGCCAGGCCGATAACTTTATCGTTGTTGAAAGCTTCGCCGAACAATTCTCCCAACCCAAAACCAAAGAACTCACCGCTGCCTTAAGTCGCTGGGGAGCCAGTCCAGAGGAAAAAATTCTGCTGATTTTGACGGAAATTCCCGAAAATGTCTATTTATCGGGGCGTAATATCTGCAATCTCAAAATTATTCGCGCCGATAGTCTCAACGTCTATGATGTCATCCTAGCCGATCGAGTTATCGCCACCGCCGCAGCCCTAGCCAAAATTGAGGAGGTCTATGGTGCTTAAAACTGAAGCCAGGCAACTCGCCGATCTGATCCTAAAGCCGATCGTCACCGAGAAAGCCACCCTACTCCTAGAACAAAATAAATACGTCTTCGATGTCGCCTTGAAAGCGACCAAGCCGGAAATTCAAGCGGCGATCGAACTGCTGTTTGAGGTGAAAGTAACGAAAGTGAACACCAGCCGCCCCTCTCGTCAGAAAAAACGCGTCGGCCGTTTCCTCGGTTACAAACCCCAATACAAACGCGCGATCGTCACCCTAGCCGAAGGCGACTCGATCACCCTCTATCCCGACGTATAACAACCAAGAAACCCGATAACGGAAAACTAAACTATGGGTATTCGTTCTTTTAGACCTTTAACCCCCGGGACAAGGCAGGCGGCCATCTCCGACTTTAAAGAGATCACCAAAACCGAACCGGAAAAGTCCCTAACTCATCGCAAACACAGCAAACAGGGGCGTAATAATCGCGGTGTCGTTACCAGTCGTCACCGGGGCGGCGGCCATAAACGCCTCTACCGGATTATCGATTTTCGTCGCGATAAACGGGATATTCCGGCCACAGTAGCGGCGATCGAGTACGATCCTAACCGTAACGCCCGCATTGCCCTGCTTTTCTACAAAGACGGGGAAAAACGCTACATCATCGCCCCCGCCGGTTTAGGCGTTGGTGATACCGTCATCGCCGGAGAAAACGCTCCCTTCGAGGTCGGTAATGCCCTACCCTTAAGTCGCATCCCCCTAGGGACAGAAGTTCATAACATCGAACTCGTTCCTGGTCGCGGTGGTCAAATGGTGCGGGCTGCTGGTGGTTTCGCCCAAGTGGTAGCCAAAGAAGGCGATTACGTTACCATCCGCCTCCCCTCCAAAGAAGTCCGCATGATCCGGCGTGAATGCTACGCCACCATCGGAAAAGTCGGTAACGCCGAAGCGAGAAATATCAGTCTCGGTAAAGCCGGTCGTACCCGTCACCGCGGTCAACGGCCTCATGTTCGGGGTAGCGTCATGAACCCAGTCGATCACCCGCATGGAGGTGGAGAGGGTCGCGCTCCGATCGGACGTTCTGGCCCGATGACTCCCTGGGGTAAACCCGCCCTCGGTCGCAAAACTCGCAACAAGAAAAAACGCAGTAGCGATCTGATCGTGCGCCGTCGTAACCAAGGTTAGAAATTATTACTTTACTTTTGACTGAAAATTATGGGTCGTTCACTGAAAAAGGGGCCATTTGTCGCCGGCCACCTGATGGAAAAAATCGAAAAACTCAACGCACAGGGCAGTAAACAAGTGATTAAAACTTGGTCCCGTGCCTCGACAATCATTCCCGATATGGTCGGTCACACGATCGCCGTTCACAACGGCAAACAGCACGTTCCCGTATATGTTTCCGAGCAGATGGTCGGTCATAAACTCGGTGAATTCGCTCCCACCCGCACCTTCCGCGGCCACGCCAAGAGCGACAAAAAAGCAGGACGGAAATAAATCAGCCGCTACTCCATCAGCTAGATAGTGGCCTCTGAGCAAGGCCGAAGAGTCGTGACCATAAATCACCAAGACTGATAACTGATGACTGATAACTGATAACTGATAACTGATAACTGAAATGACCATCGATACCTCTAACGAAGTCAAAGCGATCGCCCGCTATATTCGGATGTCACCCCTGAAAGTCAGACGGGTACTCGATCAGATCCGCGGGCGCTCCTATCGGGAAGCCCTAATTATTCTCGAATTCATGCCCTACCGGGCCTGTGACCCGATCCTAAAAGTCCTGCGTTCCGCCGTTGCCAACGCCGAAAATAACGAAGGACTCGATCCCGCCACTTTGGTAGTTAGCCAAGCCTTTGCCGATGGCGGACCGACCCTAAAACGTTTTCGACCCCGGGCCCAAGGGCGCGCCTACCAAATTCGCAAACCCACCTGTCATATCACCGTCGCCGTCGCTCCTAGCAACAAAGACTAATCACCTTAACTAAAAAAACCACAATGGGACAAAAAATCCATCCCCTCGGTTTTCGTCTCGGCGTTATCAAAGATCATAAATCTTGCTGGTATGCCGACGCGAAACGTTACCCCGAACTACTGCAAGAAGATCGCCGCATTCGTCAGTACGTCGAAAAAAACCTTGCTAATGCCGGTATCGCCGATATTCGCATCGAACGTAAGGCCGATCAAGTAGATATTTCCATCCACACCGCCCGCCCCGGTGTCGTCGTCGGTCGTGGTGGCACGGGAATCGAACAGCTGCGCCTAGGTTTACAAAAAGCCCTCGGTGGCCAGCGTCAAATTCGCATTAACGTCATTGAGGTCGCTCGCGTTGATGCCGATGCCAACCTGATCGCCGAATACATTGCCCAACAACTAGAAAGACGGGTTTCCTTCCGTCGTGTTGTCCGGCAAGCCATCCAACGGGCCCAACGGGCTGAAGTCAAAGGGATCAAAATTCAAGTTAGCGGTCGTCTCAACGGTGCAGAAATCGCTCGGACCGAATGGGTGCGGGAAGGACGAGTTCCCCTGCATACCCTGCGCGCCGATATTGATTACTCCTATAAAACCGCCAGCACCATCTACGGGATTCTAGGCGTGAAAGTTTGGATCTTTAAGGGCGAAATTATCCCCGGCCAAGAAGAAATTGCCGCCGCCGTTCCCGCTCAAGCACCGCGCCGTCAACAGCGTCGCCGTCAACAGTTTGAAGATCGCTCTAGTGAGGGCTGATCCCTAATATTTATCAGTGGTAAATAGCTCATGTTAAGTCCCAAAAGAACAAAATTCCGCAAACAACAGCGCGGACGGATGCGCGGGCTGGCCACCGGCGGAAATACGATTAATTTCGGCGATTTCGCCCTGCAAGCCACCGAACCCTGTTGGATTACTTCCCGTCAAATCGAAGCGGCCAGACGGGCAATGACTCGTTATATTCGTCGGGGTGGCAAAATCTGGATTCGCGTTTTTCCCGATAAACCCGTGACCCAACGGGCCGCAGAAACTCGGATGGGTTCCGGGAAAGGTTCCCCCGAATTCTGGGTGGCCGTGGTTAAACCGGGGTTCATTATGTTTGAGATTGCCGGGGTAGCCGAACCCGTGGCCCGGGAAGCAATGCGCCTAGCCGCCCAAAAATTACCGATTAAGACCAAATTTATCACTCGCGAGGAGGATTTTGTCTAATGGCTTTACCGAAAATCGCCGAAGTGAGGCAGATGAGCGATGAGGACATCGCTGATGCTATCCTCGCTGCCAAAAAGAAACTGTTTGAATTGCGTTTGCAACAGGCCACCCGCCGCTTGGAAAAAACCCACGAATTCAAACACACCCGCCACCGTCTCGGCCAATTATTGACCGTAGAACGGGAGCGCCAACTAGCCCAGTCCACCCCGGAGGCATAACCCGCTATGGCAGTTAAAGAAAGAGTTGGGGTAGTAGTCAGCGACAAAATGGATAAAACCGTAGTGGTAGCCATTGAAAACCGCTCTCCTCACCCTAAATACGGCAAAATCGTCGTGAAAACCCAGAAATTTAAAGCTCACGACGCAGAAAATCAAGCCAAACAAGGCGATCGAGTTCGTATTCGTGAAACCCGCCCCCTCAGTAAAACCAAACGTTGGGAAGTGGCGGAAATATTAACCGATAATTAAATTTCACCTAGGTAAAAACCGTGATTCAACAACAAACCTACTTAAATGTCGCTGACAATAGCGGGGCGCGGAAACTAATGTGTCTGCGGGTGCTGGGAACAGGTAACTGTACCTACGGTGGCATCGGTGACAAAATTATCGCCGTGGTTAAGGACGCTATCCCCAATATGCCCGTGAAAAAATCCGATGTGGTGACGGCGGTGATTGTGCGGACCCGTCAAACCGTCCGTCGCGATAGTGGCATGAGCATCCGTTTTGATGATAACGCCGCCGTGATTATTAATAATGACGGTAATCCCAAAGGTACTAGGGTTTTTGGTCCTGTCGCTCGGGAATTGCGCGATAAAAACTACACCAAAATTGTTTCCTTAGCCCCAGAAGTTCTCTGATCAAAGTGAAAAGAACCAAGGCAATTGGCTGATGGCTAGTCTAAAACTTTTCACACTTTGAGGTCAAAAAAAATGAGTAAGAAAAACATTCAAACCCCGCCCCAAAGGCAAAAAATGCACGTTAAAAAAGGGGATGTGGTTCAGGTAATCGCCGGTTCCGATAAGGGCAAAGTGGGCGAAATTTTACGGGCCCTACCCCAAGAAAGCACCGTGGTGGTCAAGGGAGTTAATATCCGCACCAAACATACTAAACCCCAACAGGAAGGGGAATCGGGTCAAATCGTTACCTACGAAGCACCGATTCACAGTTCCAAAGTGATGCTCTATTCCGAGAAGAAAAAAATCGCCAGTCGGGTGGGTTATACCTTTACCGAAGACGGTCGGAAAGTGCGGATACTGAAGAAAACTGGCGAAATTATCGATTAGTTTCCCATCAATTCTAGTTCCTGACCAAGCCCAGGAAAAGTAAGCAGCAAAACTATGAGCCAAAGACTAAAAACCACCTATCAAGAAACCATTGTTCCGAAACTGAAAGAACAATTTGGTTATACCAATATCCACCAAGTACCTAAAGTTATCAAAATTACTGTTAACCGCGGTCTTGGAGAAGCTTCACAAAATGCCAAAGCTTTGGAGTCTTCCAAGGAAGAACTGTCCACCATCACCGGACAACAACCGGTAGTGACTAGAGCTAAAAAAGCGATCGCTGGCTTCAAAATTCGCGAAGGAATGCCCGTGGGTGTCATGGTGACATTGCGCGGCGATCGAATGTACGCTTTTTTAGACCGTCTCATTAATCTGGCCTTACCACGCATTCGCGACTTTCGCGGTATCAGTGGTAACAGTTTTGATGGTCGTGGTAACTACAGTTTAGGCATTCGTGAACAGTTGATCTTCCCCGAAATTGAATACGACAAAATCGATCAAATTCGCGGGATGGACATCTCAATCATCACCACCGCTAAAAACGACGAAGAAGGACGCGCCCTCCTCAAAGAGATGGGAATGCCCTTTAGATAAATCAATCAAGAGAAAAGTAAACAGTGACCGGTAAATAAGTGAACAGTGAACAGTAAACAGTGAACAGTAAACAGTAAACAGTCAACAGTGATTCAGTGAAAAGACAGCAGGAAGCTGCTATTTAATACTACTCACTTAATACTCAAATCTGATAACTGATAACTGATAACTGATAACTGATAACTGACCACTGATAACTGATAACTGATAACTGATAACTGACCACTGATGTTGATCCCAATTTAGGAGAAAAACAGGTAATTCATGTCTGCTAACGATACCATCTCGGATATGCTGACCCGCATCCGTAACGCTTGCGCGGTTCGGCAGACCACTACTCAAATCCCCACCACGCGGATGACGCGCAGTATTGCTCAAGTTCTCAAAGACGAAGGCTTTATTGCTGACTTTGAGGAAGTGGGTGAGGGGATTAAATCTCAATTAGTTCTTTCCCTCAAATATAAAGGCAAAAACCGTCAACCGATCATTACTACCCTCACCAGAGTCAGTAAACCGGGCCTGCGAGTTTATTCCAACAGTAAAGACTTACCTCGCGTCCTCGGTGGCATTGGCATCGCCATTGTTTCCACCTCTAAAGGCATTATGACCGATCGCGAAGCGCGTAAACAAAACGTTGGCGGCGAAGTCCTTTGCTACATCTGGTAAACAAGGATAAGCTATCAGCCGTCAGCCTTTCCCAGTTTAAACCCGATAGCTGACCCACTGATAACTCTTCCCTGATAACTGATAACTGATAACTGATAACTGTTATGTCTCGTATTGGCAAACGCCCGATTCCTATTCCCAATAAAGTCACCGTCGATATCGATGGTGCTACCGTGACGGTGAAAGGGCCCAAAGGAACTCTCCAGAGAACCCTACCCACCGCCGTCGCCATCAATAAAGATGGCGAAACCCTGCTCGTTACCCGTCAAGACGATTCGCGTACCGCCAGAGAACGCCACGGACTCTGTAGAACTCTAGTGGCCAACATGGTAGAAGGAGTCGCGACTGGTTTTCAAAAACGCCTCGATATCCAAGGGGTGGGCTACCGCGCCCAGGCGCAGGGTAGTAAATTAGTTCTTAATGTTGGTTACAGTAAACCCGTGGAAATGGAGATGCCCGATGGTGTTTCCGTCGCCGTAGAAAACAACACCCAAGTTATCGTCAGTGGCATCGACAAAGAAGCCGTCGGTAACATCGCCGCTAAAATCCGCGAAGTTCGTCCCCCCGAACCTTATAAAGGTAAAGGGATTCGCTATCTTGGTGAAGTTGTCCGTCGCAAAGTTGGTAAAGCTGGCGGTAAAGGTGCTAAAGGCGGTAAAGGAGGTAAAAAATAAACCATGAAACTTAGTCGCAAAGAATCAGTCCGTCGTCGTCACCAGCGTGTGCGTCGCAAAATTAATGGCACTGCTGAACGGCCGCGTTTATCCGTATTTCGTTCTAATAACCACATCTACGCCCAAATTATCGACGACGTAGCCCAACACACCCTCGCGGCCGCTTCTACCCTAGAGGCAACCTTGCGCGGGGAATTGGAATCCACCGCTACCCAAGAAGCCTCGGCTGCGGTGGGTAAACTGGTGGCCCAACGGGCCCTAGACAAAGGCATTGAACAAGTGGTTTTTGATCGCGGTGGCAATCTCTATCACGGTCGCGTCAAAGCCTTAGCAGAAGCGGCTCGGTCAGCCGGCTTAAACTTCTAAAATATCCTTTCAACACTGATAAAACTATGGCAAAACGTCGCAAAGGCAACCGCGAAAAAGAAAAAGAAACCACTTGGCAAGAGCGGGTCATCCAGATCCGCCGGGTTAGTAAAGTGGTTAAGGGTGGTAAAAAACTCAGCTTCCGGGCCATCGTCGTGGTCGGTAATGAAAACGGCCAGGTGGGAGTGGGAGTCGGCAAAGCAGGGGATGTGATCGGGGCCGTCCGTAAAGGCGTGGCCGATGGCAAAAAACAACTAATTGAAGTCTCCTTAACTAAGGCTAGTTCTATCACTCACCTCACCCGGGGTGCTTCCGGAGGCGCTCAAGTGATTATGCGTCCGGCTGCTCCGGGGACTGGGGTTATTGCCGGGGGTGCTGTCCGTACCGTTTTAGAATTAGCCGGGGTGAAAAATATCCTCGCTAAACAACTCGGTAGCGATAACCCCCTCAATAACGCTAGAGCCGCTGTTAACGCCCTGGAAACTCTCCGCACTTTCTCGGAAGTTGCTAAGGATCGAGGCGTATCTATAGAACATTTGTACACATAGAGAAATCACCATGAAACTCCACGAAATCGCCCCCCAACCGGGGTCCACTAAACGCCGTCGTCGTGTGGGACGGGGTGTCTCGGCCGGCCAGGGCGCTAGTTGCGGTCTGGGAATGCGCGGACAAAAATCTCGCTCTGGGACGGGGACTCGTCCCGGTTTTGAGGGGGGACAAATGCCCCTCTATCGTCGGGTTCCCAAATTAAAGCATTTTCCTTTGGTTAACCCCCGTCAATACACGATCGTTAATCTGAGAAAATTGGCTTCTTTACCCGCTAATACGGAAGTTACCCTGGAAAGTCTGCTAAAAGCTAAAATTCTCACCAGCAACGACGGCCCTTTAAAAGTTTTGGGTGATGGTGAAATTACCGTTCCCCTCAAGGTGAAGGCCGCTGCTTTTAGCAATAGTGCTAAAGAGAAAATTACCGCCGCTCAAGGTACTTGGGAAGAAATTTAACGGAGGCGGTCGGCAGAAGGCGGTCGGCAGAAGGCAGGAGACAGGAGACAGGAGATAAAAGGCAAAAGACAAAAGGCAAAAGACAAAAGGCAAAAGGCAAAAGGCAAAAGGCAAAAGGTAAAGGGCAGCTTTGTTCTCCCCACACCCTACACCCTACACCCTACACCCCACACCCCACACCCTACACCCTACACCCCACACCCCACACC
>LFEF01040179.1_pt1 | contig 54373 bp, 57 predicted proteins | sample 619371 | NCBI WGS metagenome assembly LFEF01 (sample SAMN03014291, study PRJNA259931) | freshwater metagenome | biome: lake; feature: waterbloom | place: China: Taihu Lake | collected 2006-08 | depth 0 m m
CACAAGGGGGGAGACTGGCTGAGCCGCCAGCCCGGCGTTCTCCCTTTAGTGTTGTGGAGCTAGCGGCAGACGCGACGCCCCGCTCTCCCCCCTTGTGGGGGAGATGTCACGCAGTGACAGAGGGGGGTGTTGGCGAAGCCGAACCGGTGCAGCAGGTATCGCCGTCACCCCTTCGCCATCCAGATCATGTGCTTCTTGCCGCGACCGGTTTTCCCGGCGCGGACGGGAATTTCTTCCACCCCATAGCCGCAGTCCTTCAAGCGGCGTGTGAACCTGGGGTCCGGCCCCTGCGACCAGACGCCGAGAACGCCGCCGCGGGTCAGCGCTGCCTTGGATTTGCGAATCCCATCATGGGAATAGAGGCCGTCGTTCTGTTCCCGGGTGAGGCCGTCGGGGCCGTTGTCGACATCGAGCAGGATGGCGTCGAACTGTCCTTTGGATTTGGCGATCAGCGCGCCGACATCGCCGACGTGGATGGTCACGCGCGGGTCGTCGAGACTGCCGGCATAGATCTCGGCCATCGGGCCGCGCGCCCAGTCGACGACGGCGGGCACGAGTTCGGCAACGGTGACCTTGGCATCCTCAGGCAAGACAGCCAGCGCCGCGCGGAGCGTAAAACCCATGCCGAGGCCGCCGATCAGGATATGCGGGCGCTTCTGGTCGGCGATCCGCTCGAAGGCCAGCGTGGCGAGGGCTTCCTCGGAGCCGCTGAGGCGGCTGTTCATCAGCTCGTTGCTGCCGAGCATGATCGAGAATTCCGTGCCGCGTTGTTTCAGGCGCAATTCGCCGCCGCCGGGTATCTTGGCCGTGTCGAGCTGGATCCAGGGGAGCATGGGTCAATTCCTGCGCTTTGAAGAGTTCGGCTGCCCCGTATCACGGCAGAGCCCGGGGGTTCAATCGCGCGCCGTACCGGAGATCAACAACGAGGCTTGCGGTTCATCCCGCTTCCGAGGATAGCTTCAGCTGTCCGGTCAAATCGCCGGATCGTGATTGCTCCAGGAGACTGCCCATGCCCGCCCCCGTGAACCTTTTCAAGAAGGCGCTGCGTGAAGACAAGGGGCTCCTGACCGGGCTTTGGGTGGCGCTTGCCAATCCGCATTCGGCGGAGATCTGTGCCGGGGCCGGCTTCGACTGGATCCTCATCGATGCCGAACACGGGCCGAACGACATTCCGCTGATTGCCGCCCAGCTCGCCGCCGTCACGCGCCATCCGGCGCATCCGGTGGTGCGGCTGCCGGTCGGCGAGCCCTGGATGATCAAGCAGGCGCTCGATATCGGCGCGCAGACGCTGATGATCCCGATGGTCGAGACCGGCGAACAGGCGGCGCTTCTCGCCAAGGCGCTGCGTTATCCGCCGGATGGTATCAGAGGCATGGGCGCGAGCCTCGGTCGCGCCTCGAATTTCGGGCGGATCGCCGATTATGCGGACACGGCGAATGCGCAAGTTTGCCTGATTGCCCAGATCGAAAGCCGCCTCGGCGTCGAAAATGCCGATGCGATCCTCGCGGTCGAGGGCGTCGATGCCGTGCTGATCGGGCCTGCCGATCTCTCCGCCGACATGGGTTATCGCGGCAAGGCGACGGTGCCGGAGGTGATGCAGACGGTCGAGGCGCTGATCGGCAAGATCAAGGCGGCCGGCAAGCCGGCGGGCATCATGACCGGCGATCCGGAAATGATCGCGCTCGCGCGCCGGGCCGGCGTACGCTTCATGGCGACGGGCACCGATACGGGACTTCTCGCGCGGGCCGCCGCGTCGCTTGCGACCGAGATGCGCAATGGGGACGGTGCGGATGCGCCCGCTGCCGGCGGCTATTCGTAATCGGCGCGGTTGATGCCGTGGCGCTGGAGCTTGTCGTAGAAGGTCTTGCGCGGAATGCCGAGCGTCTCGATCGTCGAGCGCACATCACCCTTGTTCGCCTTCAGTGCCTCGCGGATGAGTGTCGCCTCATGCCGCTCGATCTGCTCCGGCAGGCTGAGGCCCGGTGCGGCTGACCCCAAGGTCTGTTTCGGCGGCGGGGTAATGCCGAGCACGACGCGTTCGGCAAAATGCGAGAGTTCGCGGACATTGCCCGGCCAGTCATGGCTTTCCAGATGCCGACGCACGTCCGCCGTCATGCCGGGGATCTCGCGACGGAAGCGTTCGGCGGCGCGGCCGGCGAAATGGGCAAAGAGCAGCGGGATGTCGGCGCGGCGTTCGCGCAGCGGCGGGATCGAGATCGTCACCACGTTCAGGCGATAATAGAGATCCTCGCGGAATTCGCCGCGCTCGGCCGGATTGCCGAGATCGAGCTTGGCAGCGGCAACGACGCGCAGGTCGACGGGCCTCACCTCGTTGGTGCCAAGCGGGCTCACCTCGCGCATTTCCAGAACCCGCAGCATCTTCACCTGAGTGGAGAGCGGCATGCTCTCGATCTCGTCGAGAAACAATGTGCCGCCGCTTGCATGTTCGATGCGCCCGACACGCTTCTTCTGGGCGCCGGTGAAGGCGCCTGGCTCGTGACCGAAGAGTTCGCTTTCGATGACTGTCTCGGGCAGGGCGCCGCAGTTGAGGGCGACGAAGTTGCCTTTGGTGCGACGGCTCCAGCGATGCAGGAGGGTTGCCACCACTTCCTTGCCGCTGCCGGTTTCGCCGGCGATCAGCACATCGACATCGGTATCGGCGATCTGGCGCAGCGTCTGGCGCAGATGCTCCATGGCCGGCGTCTGGCCTATCAGCGGCAGATCGTCGGGCGTCGCAGTCGCCGCTTCGCGCAGACGGCGGTTTTCCAGCACAAGCCGGCGCTTCTCGGCAGCCCGTCCGACGCTCTGGACGAGCCGATCGGCGGGGAATGGCTTGGCGATGAAGTCATAGGCGCCGTCATGCAACGCGCGCACGGCCATGTCGACATCGCCGTGACCGGTGATCAGCATGACAGGCAGATCCGGGTCGAGGGCGCGGATCTGGGCGAAGAGTTCCAGCCCGTCCATGCCGGCCATGCGGATATCGGTGACCACGACCGCCTCGCTGTCCCGCGACAGCTGGGCCAGCGCCTGAGGTGCTGCGCCAAAATCGCGGACCGGATAGCCGGCCAGTTCCAGCGTCTGGCGGGTGGCGCGGCGGAGCGCCTGATCGTCGTCTACGAGGATGATTTCGATTCCGCTGCTCATCATGTAGCCCTCTTCAGGGTGATGGTGAAGGTTGTGCCCGCCGCGCTGGTATCGACCGAAAGCCGCCCGCCATACTCGGTGACGATGTCGCGGGCGATCACCAGACCGAGGCCCAGGCCACCTTCCTTGGAGGTGGTGAAGGGGATGAAGAGGTTGTCCCTGACCTTGTCCGGGAGGCCGGGACCGGTGTCGCTGACGGCGAGGTCGAGTTCGTCGTCGGTCAGGCGGGAAACCCCAATGGTGATCGCGGCATCCGCTTTGTCGTCAATGGCTTCGAGGGCATTCTGCAGGAGGTTGATCAGCACCTGTTCGAGGCGGATGCGCTGGCCGAGAACCCGGAGATCGGCGGGGATGTCGTCGATCTGAAGGCGATCGAAGCTGCCGGCGAAGCGGCTTTTCAAAAGGAAAAGCGCGCCGTCGATGGCGGCCTTCAACTCGACCGGCTCGGCGGCCTGGCGGCCCTTGCGGGCGAGGCCTTTCAGCTCGCCGGTGATTGCGCCGATGCGATCGGTGAGCTCGGCGATCAGCCCGAGGTTTTCCTTCGCCGTCTCGCCGTTGCCGCGATCGAGGAAGGCTTTGGCATTGTCGGCATAGGCGCGGATGGTGGCGACCGGCTGGTTGATCTCGTGGGCGACGCCGGCTGCCACCTGGCCGAGGATCGCCAGACGGTTCGCCTGAACGAGGTCCTGCTGCACGCCCTGCAGGCGGATGTCGGTGGCGCGGTGCTCGGCGATCTCGGCCTCAAGACGGTCGCGGGCCTCGGTGAGCTCTGCCGTGCGCAGCGTTACCTGACGTTCGAGTTCCGCCTGGGCAGCCTTGGCTTCTGCTGTTCGGCGGGCGCTTCGGCCGCTGCGGTGTATCAGAAAGGCTGCGAGCGCCAGCAGCGGCACCAGGACGGCCAGCGCCGTGATCCGTCCCTGCCAGAGAGCGGCGCGTTCCGTTTCCTCGCTCGGGGCCAGCACATGCATGCGCCAGCCGCGGCCAGGTACGTCGAGGGCGATGGCAAGGTTGGTGCGGTGGGGTGCGCCGGTCACCTCCTCGGTCGCCACGATGTCGTGCCCGTCCTCCGCCGGCAGCGACCAGAGTGCCAAGGTTACGAGCGGCGCCTCGCCGAATTGTAGGCTCTCGCGAATGGCAAGCCGCTCTTCCTGCGGGATGTCGGCCATAGTGTAAAAGCGCCAGTCGGGACGGCTGGTGATCAGGACGATACCCCGGTTATCGGTCACGTAGGTGGTGCGCCCGGACCGCTGCCAGTTCTCCTCCAGCGTGTCGAACTCCACCTTGACGACGACGACGCCCAGCGCGCGTCCTGCATCGTCCTCCACCCGACGGGAGAGGTAGAGGCCCGGCCTGCGGCTGACGCTGCCCAGCGCATATTGCTCGGCTGTGCCATCGGCCATGGCGCCGGCGAAATACTGGCGGAAGCCGTAGTTGCTGCCGACAAAGCTGTCGGATTGTCGGAAATTGCTGGCGGCAATCGCCTGGCCGTCGGGGCGTACGACGTAGATGACCGAGGCGCCGGTGTCGGGGATCAGGTCTGCGAGGCTCTGGTTCAGGTCCTCGATCAGGTCCGGTGCGGGGTTCGCGAGCGCTGCCTGGAGATCGGCATCCTCCGCGAGAACCAGAGGCAGTGTGCGCGAGCGGTCGAGGACGGCAATCAACAGGGCGCGTTTCAGTTCGGCGTCAGACAGGACATCTTCGGCCAGCGAGTCGAGAGCCGCGTTGCGGGCACGCTCGCCGGCAAGGAACAGAGCGCCTGCCAGGACCGCGATCGCCACAATCGCATAGGCAAGCCAGAGGGTGCGGCCGGTTCGGCTGATGGATGGCATTCGACGGTTATCTCACAGTCCGGAATGTGCGCTTGTTCGCACTGTATCATGTCCTGACTGTGTGGAAAGCCGCACATCTTCATGTGGTGATTCAAGTGCTCTATTCTAGTTTTTATCGATTTTTCAATTGGTTGGGTGCGGTCGTTTAATCTGGCATGCGCCTTGCTGACCATTTCTCCAAGCGGCACGCCGCTCCCCATTCAGATCAGCAACCGCCCGGGAGGCCGGAACTCGTTCCGTCAGGGCGACCCATGGAGGAAAGCATGCATATCGATACCACAGGCCATGCGCCGGAGGGCCGGCAGCCCTTCTACAAACATCTCTATGTTCAGGTTCTGGCCGCGATCGGCGCCGGCATCCTGCTCGGCCATTTCTATCCCGAGATCGGCGCGCAGCTGAAGCCGCTGGGCGATGCCTTCATCAAGCTCGTCAAGATGATCATCGCGCCGGTCATCTTCCTGACGGTTGCGACCGGCATTGCCGGCATGACCGACATGAAGAAGGTCGGTCGCGTTGCCGGCAAGGCGATGATCTATTTCCTGACCTTTTCGACCCTGGCGCTGATCGTCGGTCTCATCGTCGCCAATGTCGTGCAGCCGGGTGCCGGCATGCATATCGACCCGGCCTCGCTCGATGCGGCGGCTGTGGCGACCTACACCGAAAAGGCGCATGATTCGTCCATCGTCGGCTTCCTGATGAACATCATCCCGACGACCATCGTCGGCGCCTTTGCCGATGGCGACATCCTGCAGGTGCTGTTCTTCTCGATCCTGTTCGGGATCTCGCTGGCGCTGGTTGGCGAGCGCGGCAAGCCCGTCACCGATTTCCTGCAGGCGGTCATCGCGCCGGTCTTCAAGCTGGTCGCGATCCTGATGAAGGCCGCCCCGATCGGTGCCTTCGGCGCCATGGCCTTTACGATCGGCAAATACGGCATTGGCTCGGTCACCAATCTCGCCTTCCTGATCGGCACCTTCTATCTCACGTCCTTCCTGTTCGTGGCGGTCGTGCTCGGTGCGGTCTGCCGCTACAACGGCTTCTCGATCCTGTCGCTCATCCGCTACATCAAGGAAGAGCTGCTTCTCGTTCTCGGCACGTCTTCTTCGGAAGCCGCCCTTCCGGGCCTGATGAACAAGATGGAAAAGGCCGGCTGCAAGCGCTCGGTCGTCGGTCTGGTTATCCCCACAGGCTATTCGTTCAACCTCGACGGCACGAATATCTACATGACGCTTGCGGCGCTGTTCATCGCCCAGGCGACGGACATTCCGCTGTCCCTCGGTGACCAGATCCTGCTTCTGGCCGTTGCCATGCTGAGCTCGAAGGGGGCTGCCGGCATCACCGGTGCGGGCTTCATCACGCTCGCCGCAACGCTCTCGGTCGTGCCGTCCGTGCCGGTTGCCGGCATGGCGCTCATCCTCGGCATCGACCGCTTCATGTCGGAATGCCGCGCGATCACCAATTTCATCGGCAATGCGGTCGCGACCGTCGTTGTTGCCCGCTGGGAAGGCGAACTCGACCAGACGCTGTTCCATGCCGCACTCGGCGGCAAGGTTCTCGAAGAGGACGACATGCAGCCGGAACTGCAGGCAGCGGAGTGATCTTCCGCACCGACCCAAGACGGTGATCGGAACAGAAGCGCGGCCCGGCATTCGTCGGGCCGCGCTTTTTGATTCTGATCACTCTGCGGCGATGATGTGGAACTGCTGTGGCTCGCCCGGATGCTGGGCCTTGCTCATCAGGTAGATGAGACAGCTTGTTCTGAGTAGCGAGGCAAAGTTCGAGACCGAGCCGTTGATCTCTAGCGCTTCGTCGTAAAGCGTCGAAAGAAAGCGGGATGTCGAAAAATTCTGGCTGGCGGCGATCTCGTCGATCAGCACCCAGAAGGCTGCTTCAAGCTGAATACTGGTTGAATGACCGCCGATCCGGACGGAGCGGTTGACCGCGCGGTAGCGGGCCGGGTCCTGTCCTGCGAAGACTTCACACATGGCATGCTCCTCCCTGGTTTTCGTTTTTTCGTTCTTTAGTGTTTTGAGCATTATGTTGCGCGTTGCGGCTCCGGTCAATTTCCGTCTTTTCTAAACTGCCTCGCCCGGGTGCGAAGAATGGGTACAGCCGTCGGCGAAAAAATTCGCCTGCGGTAATGGGCTGCTACCAGCCTTCCGGCAAATCGCGACATTCTCCAGACATGACATTTGTCAGCATGCGAGGAGCAGCCCCTTGGCGAAAATGATCCATTCGATGATCCGTGTTCTTCAGGAAGAGCGCTCGGTCGCCTTCTACACGAAGGCCTTCGGGCTGGAGATCGCGGACCGTCTCGATTTCGAAACCTTCACCCTGATCTATCTCAGCAATTCGGAAAGCGAATTCGAGCTGGAACTGACCGTCAACAAGGGGCGCGAGGAAGCGTATGACCTCGGCACCGGCTACGGCCATCTCGCCGTCAGCGTATCGGACCTCGATGCGGAGCATCAGCGTCTGACCGATCTCGGCTTCAACCCGAACAAGATCGTCGAATTCAACCGGGATGGGGCGCTTCTCGCGCGCTTCTTCTTCATCACCGACCCCGACGGCTACAAGATCGAAGTTTTGGCCCGCCACGGACGGTTCAAATGATCGGGAGGCCGGGGGAAGAGGAGCTCCCGGCCTTCTCTTTTTCGCAGACGGCCGGCGCGGTCAGCGCGCCTGGCTTTGGTGGCGGCTAACGGCCGTCGCACATCATCTCATGGGAGGAGAATGACGTGGTAACGATACTCGACAAGACCGGGGGCATGTCCCGCCGCCAGCTTCTGAAGACCGGTGCGGCGAGTGCCGTGCTGATGGTCACGGGAACCGCCGTGATCTGTCCCGACCAGGCCTGGGGCCTGGAAGCCACCGCGCTGAAGCCAGAAACCATCGCAACGCTGATCAAGCTGGCGCGCGACATCTATCCGCATGACCAACTGGCCGACAAATTCTATGCCGTCGCCGTCAAGGGGCAGGACACGCTGGCGGCCAAGGACGAGAAGCACAAGGCGCTGATTGAGGACGGCATTGCCGATCTCGACAAGCGGGCGGGTGCCGGCGGCTATCGCGGCCTCGGCTGGGAAGACGATCGCGTGGCGATCCTGCGCGACATCGAGACGACGCCCTTCTTCCAGGCTGTACGCGGTGACCTCGTGGTCAGCCTCTATAACCAGAAGGAGATCTGGCCGATCTTCGGATACGAGGGCGAGTCCTATTCCAAGGGTGGCTATATCGAGCGCGGGTTCAACGACATTACCTGGCTCTGAGCTCACCCCTAAGACACGCATTCATCGTCGCCGGAAGGAGGCCCATCGCGGATGGGAACGGCGGCGCTTACCCAAATTGACCGATTTCCCGGGAGGAAAACATGGCAGCGCCCTATGATCTCAACGACGACAGCGTGGTCGTCATCATCGGCTCCGGTGCAGGCGGCGGAACGCTTGCCAACGAGCTTGCCCAGAAAGGCATCGACGTCGTCGTGCTCGAAGCCGGTGCCCGCATCGAGCATGAGGAATTCATCAACGACGAGTGGGACAGCTTTGCCCAGCTTGCCTGGCTCGACCACCGCACCACCGGCGGCGGCTGGCGGGTGGCCAAGGACTTTCCCAATCTGCCGGCCTGGATCGTCAAGGCGGTTGGCGGCACGACCACGCACTGGGCCGGCGCATCGCTGCGCTTCCAGGAGCACGAGTTCAAGACGCTGACGAACTACGGCAAGGTCGAAGGGGCCAATCTCCTCGACTGGCCGATCACGCTTGCCGATCTCGAGCCCTATTATGCCAAGGCCGAAGACAAGATGGGCGTGACCCGCACCAACGGCATCGAGGGCCTGCCGGGCAACAACAACTTCAAGATCCTGAAGGCCGGTGCCGACAAGCTCGGCTACAAGGAATGTCACACCGGCAACATGGCGATCAACTCGGCCGATCGCGATGACCGCATGAGCTGTCAGCAGACCGGCTTCTGCTTCCAGGGGTGCAAATGGGGTGCGAAGTGGTCGACGCTCTACACGGAAATCCCGAAGGGCGAGGCGACCGGCAAGCTCGAAGTGCGCCCCCAGTCGCATGTCATCAAGATCGAGCATGATGCGAACGGCAAGGTGAACGCCGTCGTCTATGCCGACAAGGACGGCAATCTGAAGAGCCAGAAGGCGCGCATCATCTGCGTGGCCGGCAATTCGATCGAAAGCCCGCGCCTGCTTCTGAACTCCGCCTCGTCGAAGTTCCCGGATGGTCTGGCCAATTCCTCCGGCCAGGTCGGCAAGAACTACATGCGCCATACCACCGGCTCGGTTTATGCCGTCTTCGACAAGCCGGTGCACTTCTACCGCGGGACGACCATGGCCGGCATTATCAGAGACGAAGCCCGTCACGATCCGTCACGCGGTTTCGTCGGTGGCTACGAGCTTGAAACCCTGGCGCTCGGTCTGCCCTTCATGGCGGCCTTCCTCGATCCGGGCGGCTGGGGCCGGTCCTTCACCTCGGCGCTCGACAATTATGCAAACATGGCCGGTCTCTGGATTGTCGGCGAAGACATGCCGCAGGAACAGAATGCCGTGAAGCTGCATGCCGAGCTCAAGGACAAGTACGGCATGCCGATCCCCGATGTCTGGTTCACCGACCATCCAAATGACGAGGCCATGCGCAATCACGCCTATAAGCAGGGTGTTGCGCTTTACGAAGCAGTCGGCGCAACCCGCGCGTTCCCGACACCGCCCTATCCGTCGACCCACAATCTCGGCACCAACAGGATGAGCGAGAAGGCGCAGGACGGCGTCGTCAACAAATGGGGCCAGACCCACGACATCAGCAATCTCTTCGTCTCAGACGGCAGCCAGTTCACCACGGGTGCCGCGGAAAATCCGACCTTGACGATCGTGTCTCTTGCGATCCGACAGGCGGATTACATCGCCGAGCAGATGGGCCAAGGCACGATCTGAGCGGCGGGATTACCTCCCTCTTGCGGGCAGCGATCGCGATATGCGGTCCTGCCCGCCTTTTGTTGTCGAGACATGGGCGTCAGTGGCTGCGGGCCGTGACCAATGCAAGGGCCTTTTCCTTCGCCTTGGCTCCGGTGCGGGCAACCGCCTGGCGCAGGCGGGTGCTGCGGCCATTGTCGTTGTCGGCGACCGTCATCGCGTTACCGCGCCATTCGAATCCGCTGCCGAACCAGGCGGTGACGAAGAGAACCGGCAAAAACAGGTCACGGGTGATCATGGCGGGGATGATGCGCCAGCCGGTCGGCCAGCCATAGGAACGGGCGAGAAGGATTTCGCCTGCATACCAGGCTGCGAGATAGGCAAGGGGTGCTAACAGCGGCACACTGCCCATCGCCGAGAGTGCGATGATTGCGGCGGCTGGCAGGGCGGCTCCGGTGAAAACTTCGGGCAGGAAGTAGATCGGGAAGGATGCGCGGCGCAGGCGGGCCCAGCGCAGCTGGCGCTTCCAGACAGCCTTGATGTCACGTTCGCCGAGCGGCTGCGGGAAGGGCTCATGCACGAGCCGGACCTTGAGGCCCGCACTGCGGATGAGCAGTGTGGCGGCGGCGTCTTCGGCGACTTCTTCGCCAAGCCGCTCGAAGCCGCCGAGCCGGGAGATCAGCTGGCGGTTGAAGAGCATCGACTTGCCCTGGGCAAAGCCAAAGTCAACAGCATCGGCAAGGAGCTGCCAGCGTGCCTGGAAGCTGTCGAGCCATGCGCTTTCGACGAAGGCGCCGAAGTTTTCGGGTTCCGTGCCGGCCGGTGGTGAGCAGACAAGACCGGTGCGATTGTCCCAGCGTGTCATCATGCGCGCGATATGGTCTGATGGCATCAGGACGTTGCTGTCGGTCATGACGATCCAGTCGTGTTTTGCCGAGCGCCAGCCCTTCACCACATTGTTCATCTTCGGATTGACGCTGAACAGGTCCTCTCCGACCAGCAGTCTCGACGCTATCTGCGGGTGCTCGGACATCAGCCGACGCGCAAGCGTGGCGGCCGGATCGTCGGCTCTGGCGACACAGAAGAGGATCTCGTATGATGGCCAGTCCAGCCGGAAGGACGAGGCGAGGCAGCGTTCGAGGTTGTTTTCAAGACCGCAGATCGGGCGGATCAAGGTCACCGGCGGACGGGGTGTCGCCTCGCGTTCGCTGCTGCGGTGTCGCTGCCTCGTGACAAGGAGGAATGCGATACTTGCAAGCTGGACGAAAAGAGCGATCGCGGCAAACCAGATCAGAAAAGTCATGGCGAGTCTCCGGTTTTTCCGTCCCGGATAACATCGCTCTGTGACAGTTCGGCGAAGCCCGCCGCTTCAGTCCTTGCTGCGCAGCGCCTTGAGCAGTTTGAAGCCAAGGAAGCCGGCAACGGCTGCGGCTGCCAGGAAACCGCTGACGCTCCCGCTGATCTCGGCGATCTCGGTGACGCTCTGGCTGAAGGTCGCGCCCAGCCCCGTATAGAGGACAACCCAGACGGCCTCGCCGAGAATGCCGGCCAGCGTAAAACGCATCCAGGAGAAACCGGACGCGCCGGCCATCAGGTTCAGATAGGGACCAAGCGGTGAGAGCAGCCAGCGGGTGAAGAAAACGGCGAGATTGCCGCGTGCATCCATCTCCCGCTCGGCCCGTTCGATCGCCTTGCGGCGCTGCGGGTTGCGGGTGACGATCGGGATCAGCCGCTGCCCGGCGAGGCGGCCCAGAACATAACCGATCTGGTCGCCCGCGATCGCCGAGGAAAGCGCAACCGCAATCACGATCCACAGGGTGAAGTCACCGGCGGCGGCAAGCGCGCCCATCAGCATCATGACGATCGAGGCGGGCAGCGGTGCGCCAAGGCAGCTGATGCCAACGACAAGCGCGAGCAGTGACAGTCCGTAGGATGGCAGGGACGCGAGCAGCGTCTCGGTCAGAGTCATCGAGACGGGTCCTGACTGCGAAGTTCCGCAAGGGATGACTCGATGTCAGCCTTGAAGTCCTCGAAACTCTGGCCTCGCTCCTCGGCGAGACGTTCGAGCGAGGGACGGGGGCCGTCTTTCGGCGGGGGTGGAAGATCGAGGTCACGGGCGAGCTTTTCGACAGGTACATGCCAGGAATGGGCGACATAGCCGATGGTCATCCAGGGCTCCGGCGGCAGGTCCTGTCTCGCCGGATCGGCCCAGTAGACGACGAAGAAAATCGTTCGACCGGCAAAGAAGATTGCCACCACCATTGCCAACACGAAAGCGGAGGTGAGGAGCCGATGGCGGCGCCAGAGTCTGAGGAAGGGTTTCACGGTTCTCTTGTGTGCTCCGCTCGGGCGAGGTTGACAGATTGGGTCGCGGGTCCGTTATCGTCCGGCACATCTAATCGCGAACGAGGAGCAGCGGCAATGGCGGAAGCGGAAGTCAAGCTCGAGGACAGCTGGAAGGCGGTGCTCGGCGGTGAGTTTGCGCTGCCCTATATGCGCGACCTGAAGGCCTTCCTGCAGCGGGAAAAGGCCGCCGGCAAGCAGATCTTTCCAAAGGGGGCCGAGTATTTCCGGGCACTCGATCTCACGCCGCTCGACGAGGTCCGCGTGGTGATCCTGGGGCAGGACCCCTATCACGGCGCGGGGCAGGCGCACGGTCTCTGCTTCAGCGTACGGCCCGGTGTGCGCATCCCGCCGTCACTCGTCAACATCTACAAGGAGCTGCAGAGCGATCTTGGCATTGCGCCCGCCCGGCACGGCTTTCTGGAGCATTGGGCGCGCCAGGGTGTGCTTCTGCTCAACAGCGTGCTGACCGTCGAGGAGGCGCGGGCGGCCTCGCATCAGGGGCAGGGCTGGGAACGGTTCACGGACGCCGTGATCCGGGCTGTCAACGAAGACTGCGAGCATGCGGTCTTCATGCTCTGGGGCTCCTATGCGCAGAAGAAGGCTGCTTTCGTCGACCGCTCGCGTCACCTCGTGCTGAAGGCGCCGCATCCGTCGCCGCTCTCGGCGCATAACGGCTTCTTTGGTTGCCGTCATTTTTCGCAGGCCAATGAATATCTTTTCGCTCAGGGCAGAAGTCCTATTGAATGGCAATTGCCCGATGAAGCATGATTGCTAAGTTGGATTGCATTTTTCGGTATGGTCTTAAGTAAGTAATCCATCATTCTACCGCGCGAATAAATTACAGCCTGACGTTTATTGTGCGCTCCCTGAAGGGCGGGCAGATTGCTGCACGATTTCATTGATCGTGATCAGGTCTCATCTTTATGCCATCCGCAGTCTCGGTTTCGCCCGTGTGGCGCCGACCCGTTTCGCCCATCCCCGAGCGCTTTGCGGAGGGCGATGTCGATCTGGCTGTGATTGGTGCCGGTTACCAGGGATTGTCGACTGCCTTGCATGCCGCGCGAGGCGGTCTTTCCGTGCAGGTGATCGAGGCCGGAGCCATCGGTGGCGGCGCATCCGGTGTTAACGGCGGTCAGGTCATCCCTGGCCTGAAGCAGGATCCGGAAACCCTGATCGGACAGTTTGGAGAGACTGCCGGACGGAGGCTCATCGCGTTCTCGGCGGGTACGGCCGATGCGGTCTTCGATCTGATTGCCCGGGATGCGCTTGACGTCGAGCATCGGTGCAACGGCTGGATCCAGGCCGCGCATAGCGAGACAGCCTTGCAGGCGGCCGTGCAGCGCAATCGCCAATGGCGGGCCGAAGGGGCGGATGTCGCACTTCTCAATCGCGCGGATATCGCGCTTCTGACCGGTGCCGACGGCTATCGCGGCGGCTTCATCGATCGCCGCGCCGGCGTCGTCAATCCGCTGGCTCTGGTGCATGAACTGGCACGCGTTGCGACGGAAGCCGGGGCGGCCCTGGTCTCCAATGACCCTGCCACATCGCTTCGTGCTGACGGTTCCCTCTGGCGGGTGGATACCCGCTCGGGTCGATCGATCAGGGCGCGAAAGGTTCTGGTCGCGACGAATGCCTATTCGGACGGGCTGGTTGCGGATCTCGCTGAAAGCCTCGTCTGGATGCATTCCTTTCAGATTGCCACTGAGCCGCTGTCCCCGGAGTTCGAATTCATCCTGCCGAGCGGGCAGGCCGTGTCGGACAGTCGCCGGATCGTCGTCTATTACCGCCGCAGTCCCGATGGTCGTCTCGTGCTGGGTGGACGCGGCCCCATGCGCCCGCCCCGCTCCGGGGGGGATTGGCTGCATCTGGAGCGGGCGCTGCATCGTCTCTTTCCGATGCTGCCCCGCGTGCCGATCGCCCACCGCTGGTTCGGGCGTGTTGCCATGACGGCGGATCATCTGCCGCATCTGCACGAGCCCAGACCGGGACTTCTGATGGCCGCCGGCTGTCAGGGGCGCGGTATCGGCCTGATGGTGGCGCTGGGAGAACCGCTCGCACGGTATGTCGCCAGCGGAAATCCGGATGACCTGCCGCTGCCGATCACGCCGCTGCGTCCCACACCGCTGCATCGCTTCCGGCGTCTCGGGGTCGCCGCACACATTGCCTGGTACCGATTGCTCGATGGCATGGAACGCTGAAGTCCCTATTCTGGTTGGGGAAAGGCTGGGCCAGCCCCCTTGCGCGCTTGCCGCGTCGAGGCATGTGACCAATAGTGCCGAATATATGTTTCCTTCTCCGCTGGAGCTCCCATGTCCAAGCATTTGAAGTTCTTCATCGACGGTGCCTGGGTCGATCCGGTGGAGCCGGCGCTTCTCGATGTGATCGACCCGTCGACCGAAGAGCCTTTCACCACGATCTCCGTCGGCGGGCGGGCGGATGTCGATCGTGCGGTCGCCGCAGCCAAGGCCGCCTTCTCGACTTTTTCCGTCACCGATCGGGCCGAGCGTCTCGCTCTTCTGGAGCGTATTCTCGATGCGTATAAGGAGCGCTTCGAAGATATTGCCCAGGCGGTCAGTCAGGAGATGGGCGCGCCCCTGTCCTTTGCGCGCGAGTCTCAGGCCTGGGCTGGCCGTGCGCATCTTGAAGCGACGATTGCCGCCTTCAAGCACTTCGAGTTTTCCGAACAGCGCGGAACCACGCGGATCGTCAGGGAGCCGATCGGGGTCTGCGCGCTGATCACGCCGTGGAACTGGCCGCTGAACCAGATCGTCTGCAAGGTCGCGCCGGCGATTGCTGCCGGCTGCACGGTGGTGCTGAAACCGTCCGAGATCGCGCCGATCTCCGGGCTCGTGTTTGCCGAAGTCATGGAAGCCGCCGGCACGCCGAAGGGCGTCTTCAACCTCGTCAATGGCCGCGGTCCCGAGGTCGGGCAGGTGATGGCCGGCCACCGGGATGTCGATATGGTGTCCTTCACCGGCTCGACGCGGGCCGGCATCATCGTTGCCAAGACGGCGGCGGAGACGGTCAAGCGCGTCGCGCAGGAGTTGGGGGGCAAGTCCGCCAATATCATCCTGCCGGATGCGGATTTCGAGACGGCGGTACGCAAGGGCGTCGAAGGCTGTTTCGGCAATTCCGGCCAGTCCTGCGATGCCCCGACCCGCATGCTGGTGCCGGTCGACCGGCATGACGAGGCGCTGCATATCGCCCGCGAGGCGGCCGAGGCCCACAAGGTCGGTGACCCGAAGGCAGAGGATACGGTTCTCGGTCCCGTGGTCAGCGACATCCAGTACAACAAGATCCAGCGGCTGATCGAGCTCGGCATAGAAGAAGGTGCGCTTCTGGTCACCGGCGGTCTCGGGCGGCCTGAGGGGTTGAATCGCGGCTATTACATTCGCCCGACGGTCTTCGGCCATGTCACGCCCGACATGACGATTGCGCGGGAGGAAATCTTTGGGCCGGTCTTGTCGATCCTGCCCTACGAGACGGAAGAACAGGCCATCGAAATCGCCAATGATACGGTCTACGGGCTTGCCGCCTATGTCCAGTCTGAGGATATCGAGCATGCCCGGCGCGTGGCTTCCCGCATGCGGGCGGGCTCGGTCTATCTCAACTATCCCGACTGGGATACGTCGGCACCCTTCGGCGGCTACAAGCAGTCGGGCAATGGACGCGAATATGCCGATTGGGGCATTCACGACTTCCTGGAAATCAAGGGAATTGTCGGCTGGGGCAACTGAGCTCCGGCACAGTGCCGGACAGCATTCAGAAGCTTTGATTGCCGGCGGCTCAAGCCGTTGAGCCAGGCTTCTCCGTGATGGTCTTTGTTTGCCACCTCCAGTAAATCCTGCCTCAAATACTGCGCCTTTGCCTTATTTCAGTTTGTTTTTACAAGGGTTTGCCGTTCATGCTTAAAGCAGGGGCGCGGAACAATTTCCCGTGAGCTCCGTTCTTTCCGGCAGTGGCAGCCAACGGAAAGGATGAAGCCATGACTACGAAGATTATCGCTCTCGGAGCCGTCGTACTTGGTGTCGTCGCGACGCCCGTCCTCGCACAGGAAGGCACTGTGACAGGTGCGGCAGGCGGTGCCGTCACCGGTGCCATTGTCGGTGGTCCGGTCGGTGCTGCAGTCGGTGGTGTCGTCGGCGCCATTGCCGGCACGGCCGTTGCTCCGCCGCCGCCGAAGGTCGTCACCTATGTGCAGCAGCAGCCGATTCCCACCCAGCCGGTTGTCATCGAGCGGCAGGTCGTCGTCGGCGAACCGCTGCCGAAGGAAATCGTGCTGACGACGATCCCGGAAGACCCGGCCTATGCCTATGCGATCGTCAACAACCAGCGCGTCATCGTCGACCCGCAGACCTATGTGGTCGTCGGCGTCGTGCAGTAAGCAGCGCCTTCAGATTTTCACCAACAACAGGGCTCAAGCCGACTGCTTTGCGGTCGGTCGCCCGATCCAGGAGGAAATACCATGGACCCACGTCCTGATCCACGCCTCGATCAGCGTCCGCATGTCACCCAGCAGACCACTGCAGGCAGCGGCGCGACCTGGGGTATCGCCGTCTTGCTGGTCGTCGTGATCGCCGCCGGCGCCTTCTTCGTCTTCGGTGGCAATGACGCTGCGGATACCACGACCCCTGCGACCACCGAAAGCAGCACGCCGGCCACTCCGCCGGCCGACGCACCGGCCGCCAGCGTACCGGCCACGCCGCCGGCTGATACGGCCACGCCGCCGAACGACACGACGACACCGCCGGCCGGCAATACCGATCCCGCACCGACGAGCCCCGCTCCCAGCGGCGCTACGCCGGGCACGCCGACACCGGGCGCGACGCCGAACACCACGCCCTGATTGCATCAGAGCGGTACGATACGAGGCCAGCTCCGGAACGGGGCTGGCCTTTTCCGTATGGCTGCGCTTTTCTCCACCACCACCACAGGATTCACGGAGAGACGAGAGATCATGGATGACGGGCTCACCACTGCCGATGCCGGTCGAGCCCCCCGCGTGGTGGTCGAACCTTCGCAGTATGAAGCGATCTATGCCGTGGGGGACGTGCATGGATGCTTCGACGCCCTGCTGGCGCTGGAGGAGGTCATCAAGTCCGATGCGGCCTCAATCGACGGTCGAAAGCTGATCGTCATGCTGGGCGATTATGTCGATCGCGGGCCGAAGTCTTCGGCGGTCTTGTATCACCTGACGGCTTCGGCGCCCGCCGGCTTTGATCGTGTCTGCCTTCGCGGCAATCACGACGATGCCTTTCTCGCCTTCATCGAGGCCGATCCCTCCGGAGACTGGGTGCTCGATCATGGCGCCGACACGACTTTTGCGTCCTATGGGGTGGATGTGCAGAGCTCCGGACCGGGCATGAGCCGGCATCTCCTCCGCGAGGCAATCCGTGCTGCCATTCCCGCGAGCCATCTCGAGTTTCTTCAAACGCTTCCGGTGCTGTTGACGGTCGGCAGCGACGTCTTTGCGCATGCCGGCATCCGGCCGGGGCGTCCGCTCTCGGAGCAAACCGACGACGACCTGATGTGGATACGGCGGTCCTTTCTCGACCTCGGGCCCGGCTTGCCGGTCCGCGTCTTCCACGGACATACCCCGATGCGCGAGCCGCATGTTGGTCCGGATCGCGTCAGCCTCGACACGCATTGCTACCGCACCGGGCGCCTGACCGCTGCGCGGCTACAGGCCGGCGAGGTGAAGATCCTCTCGGTCGGCTGATACTGAAGGCCCGGACGATCAGGATTTCGGCTTGTCCGCTGCCGGCTTGCCCCATTCGGCAATCGCGATCCCGCCGAGGACGAGAACCAGCGCCACGACGTGGAAGACTTCGAGCGTCTCGCCGAGAATGGTGATCGACAGCAGCGTTCCAAAGACCGGGACCAGATTGATGAAAAGCCCGGCGCGGTTGGCTCCGATCCCTTCCACACCCTTGATGTAGAGGATCTGCGAGATCAGCGAGGGGAAGAGGCCGGCATAGAGGATGATCAGCCAGCCGCGCATATCCGGCAGGATCAGCTCGCCGCGCCCGGCTTCCCACCACAGAAGCGGAAGGCAGGTGATGCTCGCCGCAAGGGCGGGAACAGCCATCAGGCTCTTCCAGTGTACGGGTGGCTTCCAGCGCAGCGACACCGTGTAGATCGCATAGGAGATGCCCGCGAAGAGCATCAAGAGGTCGCCGTAGTTCAGCGTCAGGCTGAGCAGGGTCTGCAGATTGCCATGAGACGCCGTGACGGCCGCTCCGATGAAGCTGATCAGGAAGCCGAGGATCTGGATTGCCGAGACCTGGATGCGGAAGAGCAGGAAATTGATGACGAAGATCAGGACCGGGATCGCACCCTGTTCGATCGCGCCATTGACGGCGCTCGTGTATTTCAGCGCCGTGTACAAAAAGCCGTTGAACGCGGCGTAGCCGACTGCACCGTAGAAGACCAGGAGCTTCCAGTTGGCCTTCAGCAATGGCCAGTCCTTGCGGATCTGCGGGATCGAGATCGAGGCAATGATGATCGTGGCCAGTGCCCAGCGGCCGAAACTCAGCACCATCGGGCTGACATGGCCGAGCGCCAGCTTGCCGGCAATGGTGTTGCCGCCCCAGAGCAGCGTGGTGATGACGAGAAAGGTATAAGCGCGAATGGGCAAAGGCGTCTCTTCCCTGCATGCAGACGCCATGTGACGAACCTTGCTCCCCCCGGTCCGTCACGGCGCGAATTGCCTTCGAAATAGGCGAGGGGGCATGCTTTGTCACGTAAAAAGCCAAATCGCCCGTCAAGAGGGGTCGATTCCCAAAAAACAACACAGTATAGATGCGCGGGTTTGGGTAGGGCGCAGGCGCTGCGCGATATACAGGATAATGAGATGACGAATGTCGTGGTGATTGGTTCGCAATGGGGTGACGAGGGCAAGGGCAAGATTGTCGACTGGCTCTCCGAACGTGCGGACATCGTGGTCCGCTTCCAGGGCGGACACAATGCCGGCCACACGCTCGTCATTGACGGCGTTTCCTACAAGCTCTCGCTTCTTCCGTCGGGCGTCGTGCGCCCCGGCAAGAAGGCCGTCATCGGCAATGGCGTGGTCGTTGACCCGCATGCGCTGATCGCCGAAATCGGCCGCCTGAAGGACCAGGGCGTGGACGTCACGCCGGACAATCTGCGCATTGCCGAAAACGCGACACTGATTCTCTCGCTGCACCGCGAACTCGACGGCATGCGCGAAGACGCAGCCTCCAACAGCGGTACGAAGATCGGCACGACCCGTCGCGGCATTGGCCCGGCCTATGAAGACAAGGTCGGTCGTCGCGCGATCCGCGTGATGGACCTCGCCGATCTCGATGCGCTGGGCGGCAAGGTCGAGCGGATCCTCACCCATCACAACGCCCTGCGCCGTGGCTTCGGCGTGGCCGAAGTCGAGCACAAGACGATCATGGACGAGCTGACTTCGGTCGCCGATCGCGTGCTGCCGTTCATGGATTCGGTCTGGAGCCTGCTCGACAAGGAGCGCCGCAAGGGCTCGCGCATCCTGTTTGAAGGCGCACAGGGCTCGCTGCTCGATATCGACCACGGCACCTATCCCTTCGTCACCTCATCGAACACGGTCGCCGGTCAGGCCGCTGCCGGCTCCGGCATGGGCCCGGGCTCGCTCGGTTATATCCTCGGGATCACCAAGGCCTATACGACGCGCGTCGGCGAAGGTCCGTTCCCGACGGAACTGCATGACGAGATCGGCCAGTTCCTCGGCGAGCGCGGCCATGAATTCGGCACCGTCACGGGCCGCAAGCGTCGTTGCGGCTGGTTCGATGCCACCCTCGTTCGCCAGTCGGTCGCCACCAATGGAATCACCGGCATTGCGCTCACCAAACTCGACGTCCTCGACGGTCTCGACGAGCTGAAAATCTGCGTCGGCTACAAGCTCGACGGTCAGGAAATCGACTATCTGCCGGCTGCCCAGGCCGCCCAGGCGCGAGTCGAGCCTATCTACATCACGCTCGAAGGCTGGAAGGAATCGACCGTCGGAGCCCGCAAATGGGCCGATCTGCCGGCTCAGGCGATCAAATATGTCCGTCAGGTCGAAGAACTGATCGGCGCGCCGGTCGCGCTCCTGTCGACAAGTCCCGAACGCGACGACACCATACTTGTGACGGACCCGTTCGAGGACTAATCTAGGATTTTATTGAAATTTTGCCGGCATGGCGGGCCGGCTTTCAAGAGAAAGTGCTGATGGCTGACTTTATCGCTGTGATTCGACGGGCCGTGGATGGCCTGTCGAACAATACTCCGGAGATGCGCGCGCGGGTCTATGAAAAAGCCCGCGCCGCTGTCGTTCGGCAGCTCGAGAACATGTCACCGCGCCCGCCCGAGCATATGCTGCAGCGTCAGCTCGACAAGCTCGATGCGGCTATCCGGGAAGTCGAGGCAGAGCATGCCGATGCACTTCCCCCGCTCGAAGAAGAGCCTCAGGCCCCGGTGGCGCCTGCCGCTGCCGCAGCGACCGTTGCTGCTTCCGTGCCTGTCTGGGCCGAGCCGCAGCCCGAACCCGTGGCCGAGCCCGCGCCGGTGGCGCATGACAGCTTTGTCGCGCCTGAACCTGTCGAAGACGTCGTTTCTGCCCCCGCGCCCGTTTCGGTCGAGCCTGCGCCGGTCGTGACCGGTGATGACTGGGCCGATGCCCATATGGCGGAGCCGGCGGCAGCTGTTGTGGCCGATCAGCCAGCTCCGGTTGCCGAAGAGCCTGTTGCGGCGCCGGTTGTCGAGACGGTCTCGCCGGAGGCATCCTCATGGGCGACCGAGCCGAGCTTTGGCCGCGACGAACGGGAAGCCGATTACGAGGCCCTTTATGCCAGCCCTTCCGCAGACCCTGCGCCGGAAGAGCCTGCCCGAAGCTACGAGCCGGAGCCTGAGGCCGCGCAGGAGCGCGAGGTAGAGGTTGCTGCAGCGCCCTATGTCGACGCGCCCACAGCCGAGGAAACCTGGCCGCGGGAAGATGAACCGGTTGCGGGAGAACCGGCATGGGATGTCGTGACGCCCCAGGACGCCGCTCCTGTTGTCGCAGAGCCGCCGCTTGTCGAGACGGTCGAACCCGAAGCCTATCGCGAGCCCGAGCCGCGTGACGCCGGTGTCCGCGTCGATTCGGTCGAAGACTGGTTGCAGAGCCGCGCACTCGACCCCGTTCCGACCATTCCGGCAGCGAGCTGGGACATGCCGGCCGCAACCGAGACGGCGGCAAACCGCGTTCCCGAGTTGCCGGAGATCGACACCGGGCCGGCTGCCGTTTCCTATACGCCAACCGATGAGTTTCCCGCCTATGAGGAGCCGGTGCGTGTCGAGCCCAGCCGCGACTATGTGGCGCCCGAGGGCTTGAGCCTGCCGGATGCCGACCCTGTCGTTGTCGGCAAGCTCGCATCCACGCCTGCAGCCCCTGCCATCGATGCTGACGATTTCAGCCAGTGGTTCCAGGAGCATGCCGATCAGGGTGGTCCAGATCACCGCGCCGCCGGTTCGACGTCTGGCGCAGCCGTGCCGGCGAGCGAATGGGACGAACATATCGACAGCTTTGCCCCGACGGCCAAGGGCACGCCGGTCGATATCGCCGGGCAGTCCGACGGGATGGAAGCGCTGGTTAGTGGTTATGGCCAGCAACCGGCCTATCGCCTCGAGCCGAAGAAGCGCCGAAACCTTGCACCTGTAATCATCGGTGCGCTGGTGCTCGTCGTGTTGGGCGGTGGCGGTTATCTCGCCTGGAGCATGCGTGACCAGATCGGCAGCATGGTTGCCAATCTGACCGGCGAGATTGCACCGGCTCAGACGACGACGGAAACGCCAGAGGCAACGACTGCGACCCCTGAAGCGCCGGCGGAAACAGCGGCTGCACCGGCAACGGCAACGCCGCCCGCCGCAGACGCGTTAGCCGGCCAGAAATTCACCCAGCGGCTTCGTCCGGATGGGACTGAAGTGGACGAGGGCGCGGGTTCCGCGCCGATCGCGGGCGCGCCTGCTGAGGGTCGTTCCGTCTCCGCGCAGACCGTGGCTTCGACCGTCGATCCCACCGATCCGCCGGCCGCGACCAATGGTGCCGCCGCCACGCAGACCCCGGGGACCGCTGCCAATACCGCAGCCCTTGCCGGTGGCGAAAAGCTCTTCCTCTATGAAGAGCGCATCGGCCAGGCGACACCGGTTGCCGTACCCGGCTCGATCACCTGGACGGCCGTGCGCGAAAACGGTGCCGACGGGCGTCCCGACCCGCAGATTCAGGGCCGTATCAACATTCCCGAGCGGGGCATCTCTGCTCTCCTGACTTTCAAGCGCAATACCGACAACTCGCTGCCGGCCAGCCACATCATCGAAGTGGTCTTCTCCGTGCCGCCGGATTTTGAAGGTGGTGCGATCGAGAACCTGCAGCGGATCGCGATGAAGCGGACGGAACAGGATCGTGGCGATCCTCTGGTGGCCGTGACCGCCAAGGTCACCGACGACACCTATCTGGTTGCCCTCAACGACTTCGAGGATGTGGTCAGGCGCAATATGGAACTGATGTCGACGCGCGCCTGGATCGACATTCCCGTCACCTACCGCAACGGTCGTCGTGCGCTGATCACGCTCGACAAGGGCACCACCGGGACGAATGTCTTCGACCAGGTGATCCGCGAATGGGCGGCACTCGCGCCCGCCGCGCCGGCCAACTGAGGCGCGGGCCGCTTGTCTTCTGAAGATCCGCCGGTGCTATCGCCGGCGGATCTTTCTTTTTGTGTGGTGATCGGGATGTCCAAGACTTGCCGTCAAGACGCGCGATCCAGACCCCAATCGTCGATTTAGCACCGGGAACAGGGAAGACCTGATGTCATCACAGGCGCAGAAACCGGAGGCCCGATCGCCTGCCAGCGCGGTCGCAGAGCCTGCGATCGCATTCGTCTCCGTCAGCAAGGGCTTTGGCCGTGGTGGTGGGCTCGTCCAGGCACTCGACGGCCTGAGCCTCGCCATCCCTCGGGGACTTGTCTATGGCCTGCTCGGTCCGAACGGGGCCGGAAAGAGCACGTTGCTGCGAATTCTCGCCGGGCTGCTGAGACCTGACAGTGGCGAGGTCCGGATCTTCGGGGCGCCCGCCACGCCGTCCGATCGCAGCCGTCTTGGCATGCTGATCGAAGCGCCGAGCTTTTATCCATTCCTCACGGCCCGGGAGCATTTGCAAATGCTGGCGCGGGCCCGCGGAACGGCGTCGCTGGTGGAGCCGGTGTTGAGGCGTATCGGGCTTGAGGCGGCTGCCGATAAGACCGTATCCGGCTTCTCGCTCGGCATGAAACAACGCCTGGGGATCGGCTGTGCCTTGATCGGCCAACCGGAGGCGATTGTGCTGGATGAGCCGACCAATGGTCTGGATCCGGACGGCATTCTGGAGATGCGGGCGTTGATCCGTGACCTGGCGCATCGCGACGGGCTGACTGTCCTCCTTTCCAGCCATCTGCTGGACGAGGTGGAGCGGGTCTGTGACCGAGTCGCCATCCTGCAGCGCGGGGTCCTCGTTGCCGAAGGTGCCGTGGCCGACCTGCTCGATCGAGACGGGCGTTTCTGGCTGCAGGTCGAAGCGCCGGAGCTCCTGCTCGCCCGCCTCGGCGATCAGGCCGAAGCCGGTGATGATGGCGTCTATGTGCGGGTGGAGCGGGCGGACGTGCCGGAGCTGATCCAGTCTCTGGCCAGTTCCGGGGTGCGTATCCACGAGGCCAAGTGGATCAAGCCGGATCTGGAAACCGTCTTCCTCTCGCAAACCCGGAAGGTGCGCCCATGAAAGCGGTTCTGTCTGGCGAAATGCTGAAGCTGGTGCGCCAACCCGGGACCCTGTTCTGGGGCTTCCTTGCGGTGCCGCTGGCCGCAACCTTGCTCAAGTTGATCATTGCCGCTTTCGTCTATGTCCGCATGGGCGGCCAGGCCGATGGGAATGCCGATATCTTCCTTTCGGCGGCGCACAGTCTCAGCATTTCCGGAAACTCGCTGGGGCATCTGCTCTTCGCCATGGGCATCGCCTCGGTGTTTTTCATCGAATACCGCTACGCGACCTGGAGACTGCTGGTGCCTCGCCACGCGCGGTCGCAGCTCTTCGTCGCCAAGCTGGTTACCTGCATGGCATGGCTCACCCTCGGCCTTCTTCTGGCGGTGGCTGGCGATATGGTGCTGACCGTGCTGTTCGGCCTATTGCAGGGGCAGGGGCTAGATGTTTCCGCTGCCTCGCTGTTCACGCTCATCATGGCTTTCGGCATCGGTTTCCTGGAGCTCGGTGTGCTGGCAGCGCTCGTCGCGGTCCTGGTCGTGACATTCCGGTCGATGATCGGCGCCGTGATACCCGCATTCCTTCTGGCGATCGGTTCGACCCTGCTGCATCTGTATTTCGGGGCAGATGCGGATCGGCTGCCGCTGCCGAGTTATGCGGCCGAGGCACTCAGGGGCTGGCTGCTGGCCGGCGGGTCGCCAGGCTCTGCCATGCTGGGTTTCCTGGTGCTCCTGCTGTGGGCCGGGGTCCTGACCGGGCTCGGACTATTGGTGTTTTCGCGACAGCAACTGGCGGCGGAATAGGGCCGTTCAGTCAAGCAGCGCGCGCAAACAAAAGCCGCCCGGGTCACGGGCGGCTTCTTGTCATCGTGGTCTATTGCAGAATGCCCTCAGGCCTCCACGACCCTCAATGCCTTGGCGCGCTCCAGTGCGTCCTTCTGGACGGCTTCCTGGACCTTTTCGAAGGCGCGGACCTCGATCTGGCGGACGCGTTCGCGGCTGATGTCAAACTCGGCGGAGAGTTCTTCCAGCGTGACCGGATCGTCGGCCAGGCGACGGGCTTCGAAGATGCGGCGTTCGCGGTCGTTCAGGACGGCCATCGCCCGCTTCAGCATGCTGCGGCGGGTTTCCAGTTCGTCCTGCTCGATCAGAACCTCTTCCTGGCTGTCATGGTCGTCGACGAGCCAATCCTGCCACTGGCCGCTTTCGCCTTCGGAGGCGCGCAGCGGGGCGTTCAGCGAGGCGTCGCCGGAGAGGCGGCGGTTCATCGAGATGACCTCCTCCTCCGAGACATTCAGCTTCGTGGCGATTTCGGCCACCTGATCGGGCTTGAGGTCGCCTTCTTCGATTGCCTGGATCTTGCCCTTCAGGCGACGCAGGTTGAAGAACAGACGCTTCTGGTTGGCGGTCGTGCCCATCTTGACGAGCGACCACGAGCGCAGGATGTATTCCTGGATCGAGGCCTTGATCCACCACATGGCATAGGTGGCCAGGCGGAAGCCGCGTTCCGGGTCGAATTTCTTCACGGCCTGCATCAGGCCGACATTGCCTTCCGAGACGACTTCGCCGATCGGCAGGCCGTAGCCGCGGTAACCCATGGCGATCTTCGCCACGAGGCGCAGATGGCTGGTCACGAGCCTGTGAGCGGCGTCACGGTCGGCATGCTCGGCGTAACGCTTGGCAAGCATGTATTCTTCCTGCGGTTCCAGCATCGGGAACTTGCGGATTTCATCGAGATAACGATTGAGGCCGGCTTCACCGGCAGTGATGGTCGGCAGCGTATTGCGGGCCATATAGCACCCCTTCTTCCTTCCGGGCTCCCATAGTGACGGCGAGCCCCATCTCCGTGGATCTCATTTCCCCACAGAAATCCAAGTAACAAATAAGTATGGCAAAACGGCGATACAAGGGATCGGGTTCCGCGTGCGTGGATTGACGGACTGTCAACCGTTCGCGCAGCGTCTCCGACTGTTCGGCTCGCTGATCACATGGTTTTCAAGGCGTCGATCACCTTCTGCAGGTCCGCCGGGATCGGGGCTTCGAAGCGCATGGTCTTGCCCGTGGTCGGGTGCTCGAAAGCGAGCAGATAGGCATGCAGGGCCTGACGGTGGAACTTGTTGACGGCGCGCTTGGCGTCCTCGGGCAGGAGATTGGCCTTGGTCTTGAAGGCGGCGCCGTATTCCTGGTCGCCGATCAGGGGATTGCCGATATGGGCCATGTGGACGCGGATCTGGTGGGTGCGGCCGGTTTCGAGGCGGCATTCGACCAGCGAGGCGAGGCAGGTGGCATCCGGCTTTTCGCCGTAGCGTTCGAGCACGGTGTAATGGGTGATCGCCTCGCGGGCGTCGTCGGTGTCCTCGCGCTTGACCGTGCGCTTGGTGCGGTCAGCGCCGGAGCGGCCAAGGGCGGCGTCGATCGTGCCGGCCAGCGTGCGCGGGCGGCCCCAGACGACGGCGCGATAGGCGCGTTCCAGCGGGCCGGTGCGGCCATGGTCGGCAAACTGGTCGGCGAGGTGACGGTGGGCGATGTCGTTCTTGGCAACGACCATCACGCCCGACGTGTCCTTGTCGAGGCGGTGGACGATGCCGGGCCGCTTGACGCCGCCGATGCCCGACAGGCTGTCGCCGCAGTGATAGATCAGCGCATTGACCAGCGTGCCATTCCAGTTGCCGGCGCCCGGATGGACGACGAGGCCGGGGGGCTTGGCAATCACGATCAGGTCCTTGTCCTCATAGAGAACGTCGAGCGGAATGTTCTCGCCCTTCGGCTGTGGATCCTCGGGCTCTGGCAGATCGATGACGACGGTGTCGCCGGGCTTGATCTTGCGGTTCGGGCTGTCGAGCAGATTGCCGTTGAGCTGCACCGCACCCTGTTCGATCAGCGCCTTGACCCGGTTGCGGGAGAATTCCTGTCCGAGGGCTGCCGTCAACCAGGCATCGATGCGGCCCTCGGCATCATCCTCTGCAATCAGCTCTTTCCTTGATGCGGCGGCTTCGTTAAAGGGGTCGGTCATCATGTCATCCCGTCATACGGCGGCCGGGGCTTTGGCCTTTGTCGCTGCCATTTGGCACAGACCGGGGTTTTCGACAATCGACTGCCGGTCCGCCCGGCGATTTTCTCCGGTCCGTTCGCCCCGGTGAAAGCGTCGAGAGGAGCGCGAACGCAAGTGGGAAATGACTGCAGCCATGACGCATATCGATGACGAGAACCAGGAAGACAAGCCGCTCGATCCGGTCATGGAAGGTGTGCGCCGCAAGATGGTCAAGCTGCAGCTGATCTCCAGCGGCATCATGGCGACGCTGTTTCTCGCCGTTCTGGTGTCGATCTTCTACAAGCTGACGCGTGATGAAGGCGGGGCGCAACAACCCGTCGCGACAACATCGCAGCCTTTCGCCGTGCCCTCCGATCAGCCGCTCAGCCTGACGGCAAACCTGCCGGCCGGCTTCCGCGTTGCCCAGACCTCCCTCTCGGGCAGCCAGATGCTGATCTATGGCGAGACCGCAACCGGCGAGCGCAAGGCTCTCGTCTTCGATCTGGCGCTCGGTCGCATTATCGCCGACGTCACGCTGGCCCGCGACTGAGGCAGGCCGTGGAGCCCGCCCGTCTCATCGAGATCACCGATCCCGGCGATCCCAGGATCGCCGAATTCACCTCGATCCGCGAGCGGGACCTGACCGGTCGTCACGGACAGTTCGTCGCCGAGGGGACGGTCGTGCTTTCGATGCTGGCCAAGGCGCATGGCCGGGCAGGCGCGGTGCGGGCGGAAAAACTCCTGCTTCTCAACAACCGGGTCGCGGGGCTCTCGGAGCTCATCGGGCAGTTCCCTCCTGACGTTCCCGTCTACGTCGCCTCGGCTGCCGTGCTGGATGCAATCGCGGGCTTCCACCTGCACCGTGGTGTTCTGGCGCTTGGCAGCCGAACGGCACCGCCCGATCTTGACGCCATGATTGCGGGCCTGCCGGAGGATGCGCTGGTCCTGGTCGGCTGCGGCATTTCCAATCACGACAATATCGGTGCCCTTTTTCGCAATGCCGCCGGGTTCACGGCGGATGCGGTGCTGCTGGATGCGACCAGCTGTGATCCACTCTACCGCAAGGCACTTCGCGTCTCGGTCGGTTCCGTTCTGTCGGTGCCCTATGCACGGCAGGAAAGTGCCGAGGCAGTGCTCGGGGCGCTCGCGCAGGCGGGCTTCGAGATCTGGGCTTTGTCGCCCGCTGGGGCCGTCGAGATCGGCGCAATTGCACCGGGGCGGCGCGTGGCCCTGGTGATGGGAACGGAAGGAGAGGGGCTGCCGGCCGCCATCCTCGACCGCTTCCGCTCCGCGCGGATCGCGCAGGCACCTGGTCTGGACAGCCTCAACGTGGGGACGGCAAGCGGAATTGCGCTTTACGCGATTGCGCGCGCCATGGGACGTCTCGGCGAGCGCCTGTAAGCGATACGGTCTTGACCGGCCTCGGGCTGGCGCAGCTGTTCGTTATTCGGCCGGGGTTGCCATGCCGGCGTTGCGGGCGATGGACGGTTCCATGGCGAGCACGCGATCGACCAGGCTCTTCGGCTTGTCACCGCTCTTTGCCTGAGACGCCATGAGGTCGGTGATCACACCCTGCTCGCCTTCGCGCGCCGCAGTCAGCACGATCATCTTGGCAGCGATGTCGCCGAGTTCTTCCCGCAGCGCATCGTCCTCTGTCGATGCCTTGGCCTTCAGCAGTCGCTCGGTTAGGGCCGTCTGGCTCCGGCGGATGTCGATTTCCAGCGCTGCCGGATCCGTGGCGCGGTTGGAGTTCGCAATCTCGTCTTCGGGCATGGACATGTCTTTCGTCTCTGGGATGGAGATACCCGAATCCCGCAGCGCTCGCTGGGCCTCCCGCAGCTGGGCATTGGCAGTCTTCAGCTTGGCACGAGCATCGCGCAGCTCCCGCGTGCGCCGGTCCAGAAGCGATCCGGTATCGGCACGTTCGGCGGCGTCGCGAGCCAGGGCGTCTTCCAGCCTAAGGACCTTGTGTTCTTCCTGGGCGAGGCGAAGCTCGGCATCCTTGGCCCGCTTGCCGAGAAGCTTGTTTTCACGCCGCAGTTCTTCGCGCTCGTCGCGCATGCCGAGGATGCGTGTCTTGAGACTGTCGATCTCGGTGTCGCGGCTCATGGCCTCGATGCGCATGGTGTCCATGTCGGAGAGCATGCGTGCCATGCGGGCGGCGCGGTTTTCGAGTTCGACATCCTTGGCCGCTGCCGCGATCTCCACACGCTTGATCGTTTCGCGCAGCGATGAGATCTCGACATCGCCGCGGCGCAGGCGCGAGCGCAGATCAGCGGCCTCCGTACTCATTTCCTCGATCTGGACCTTCAGTTCCTTCGTCTCGGCGACGAGGCGTGCAGCATCGGTGCTCAGGGTCTCGTTCTTGAGGTTGAGCGCGATCGACTTTTCACGTTCACGGGTGAGCTCGTGCTGGGTCTTCGCATTTTCTGCGGCATAGAGCGCGCGGACCATGTCCTTCTGTGCACGGATTTCCTGTGGGCTGAGCGGCATGGTCGCCTTCAGCCGGTTTTCCGTGTAGCGCACGACACGCTGATGCACCGCCGGGGCGACAAGCATCACCAGCAGCGCGGCCGCCATAAATCCCATCGCGAAAATCAGGCTATATTCAATCACGAGCGCGCCACAGCACCTAGGAGAGCATTAGGAGATAGTTAAGCATGCGCACCGCTGCCGGGCAAGCAGAAGAGCCCGGCGCGCGACGTCCTTCAACCAATATGGCTAACGACAAAGCAGATCGAGCTTGCATCAGCCTGAACGAGCGGACCGGCTTGGCTCAGAAGGGATTCCAGGTCGGCGTACGGGTCAGCTTGAGGTAGCCGACATTGACGCCGAGGCGGGCACCGACGCCGGTGCGGATCGGCACGAGAATCACGTCACGGCTTTTCAGCACGGTCATGCCGACGCCGGCGACGATATAGGCCGAGCCGCTGACGCCGCCGTAGCGGGCATAAAGCGTGTCGACGTCGGGGAGGTCATAGACCAGCATCATGGCGCGGGTGCCGTTGCCGCCGTAGTCGATGCCGAGCGACGGGCCCTGCCAGAAGACGTCGTGCTGACCGACATTCTTGGTGTAGAGCGTGCCCTCGCCATAGGTCAGGCCTGCGATCAGGGCGCCGGAGCCCTCCTGGCCGAGGATGTAGCCGTTCGGCAGGCCGTATTGTTCGAAGGCCTGCTCGATCACCTTGGCGAGTGCGCCGCTGGTTTCACCGAAGAAGCCATGGCCCGCGTCGACCACTTCCTGGATCGAGTATTCGCCAGCCGCTTCGGCGGGACGCTGGACCGCAACGAGGCTGAGCGTTGCGAGAACGGCCACGGCAAGTGACCTGAGAAGCGACAGGGAGCGGTGGGGCAGGTGACGCATGGTGCCTCCTAAATGCGAAGCCGACGGATTCGGCGTCTTCCTTGGGGGTAAATAAACCTAGCGAGCATCGTCTTAATAATCGGTTTACCAAATATGGTGTCATTATGGCCGAACGGCATCCGACCAAGTCGCGGCCTGCGGACGCGTGTCCGCCTGTTGCGCTGAGGGTCCACATCTTCTGGAGACGACCATGGCGAAGAACCCCAACCTCACGCTTGCAGGTCCCGACCTTGCTGCCCTGCTCTGCAGCCGCGTCTGCCATGACGTGATCTCCCCGGTCGGTGCGATCAACAACGGCCTCGAACTGCTCGACGAAGGCGGCGCGGATGCCGATGCGATGGATCTGATCCGCACCAGCGCCCTCAACGCTTCGGTCCGGTTGAAGTTCGCCCGTCTCGCCTTCGGCGCTTCCGGCTCGGTCGGCGCTTCGATCGATACCGGCGAGGCGGAGAAGGCAGCCAAGGATTTTGCGCTGGCGGAAAAGAAGACGGAAGTCAGCTGGAACGGCCCTCGCGCCATCATCGCCAAGAACCGGGTCAAGCTGCTTCTCAACCTCTTTCTGGTCGCTTACGGCGCCATCCCGCGCGGCGGTTCGCTCGACATCTATCTCGAGAACCCGGAGACCGACGCGAAATTCAAGATCGTCGCCAAGGGCCGGATGCTGCGCGTGCCACCCAAGTATCAGGAGATCCTGTCCGGGCACCTGGAAGAGGCCGTGGATGCACATTCGATCCAGCCTTACTACACGGTCCTGCTTGCCGAGGAATGCGGCATGGAACTCAAGTGCGTTCCGAGCGAAGGCGAGATTGCTTTTACAGCAGAAATCGTTGGCTAAGGGCGTCCCAGAACGGGATGCCAAGATGGTACAACCAGTAACCTTTCCTTAGGTGAGAGGCGATATGGTAACGAATGCATTTCAGATCCTCGATTGCGGGGAGGGGAGTTGACCATGAAGCGCTTGATGATCGCAGACGGCTCGGACATCGTTCGCAAGGTCGGCAAGAAGATCCTGTCGGAGCTTGGCTATCAGGTCTCGGAAGCCTCTTCCGGACGTGAGGCACTTTCCCGTTGCGAGCGGGAGCTTCCCGACGTGATGATCGTCGATGCCGGGCTGGACGACGCCCTCAATCTGATCTCCAACATCAGAGCGCTTCCCGAGGGCAAGGCCGTGAAGATCTACTATTGCGTGGTCGAAGCCGAGCTGAAGGTGATGATGGCGGGCAAGCGTGCCGGCGCCAGCGATTTCCTCTTGAAGCCCTTCGATCGTGAGATCCTGACCAAGACCTTCGGCGACAAGGCCATCGCGGCCTGATTTCCCTGAATTCGGATCGAATCGCTAAGGCGGTGCCACGGGCGCCGCCTTTTCTGTTTGGGCATCCCGTTTGGATCCCGTCGCAAGATCCCGAAATGCAAGAGGCCCGCGTCCAGGACGCGGGCCTCTTGATGACAAAGCGGAAAGGCTCAGGCCGTTTCCATGTATTCCGAACCATCCGGCTCGCGCAGCACATAGCCGCGGCCCCAGACGGTCTCGATGTAGTTGGCGCCGCCGGCGGCATTGGCGAGCTTCTTGCGCAGCTTGCAGATGAAGACGTCGATGATCTTCAGTTCCGGCTCGTCCATGCCACCGTAGAGGTGGTTCAGGAACATTTCCTTGGTCAGCGTCGTACCTTTGCGGAGCGAAAGCAGCTCCAGCATCTGGTATTCCTTGCCGGTCAGGTGAACGCGCTGGCCGCCGACTTCAACAGTCTTGGCATCCAGGTTAACGATCAGCTCGCCGGTGACGATGATCGACTGGGCATGGCCCTTGGAACGACGAACGATCGCGTGAATGCGGGCAACAAGCTCGTCCTTGTGGAACGGCTTCGTCATGTAGTCGTCGGCGCCGAAGCCGAGACCGCGCACCTTGTCTTCAATACCTGCCATACCGGAAAGGATCAGGATTGGCGTCTTCACCTTGGACAGGCGAAGGGTACGCAGCACCTCGTAACCGGACATGTCGGGCAGGTTCAGGTCGAGCAGAATGATGTCGTAGTCGTAGAGCTTACCGAGGTCGACACCTTCTTCGCCGAGATCGGTAGTGTAGACGTTAAAGCTCTCCGACTTGAGCATCAGTTCGATGCTCTGCGCCGTTGCGCTATCGTCTTCAATGAGTAGAACCCGCATATTTATCCCCTTTACCGCCGCCGAAAGGTCAAGATGGCCCCCTACGCGATACGGATCCAGTCGTTGCCTGATTTGAAGGCTGCCACCAATTGGTTAACAAATTCTGATTCCCTCTGGCAAGGTGTATCGAATTTATTAAGCAAAGATATCAGCCTCCTGATTCTTCATGTGTTTCGGTCATCGCCACACCTGAATCAGCGCCTCAGGAAAACCCTGTAACCGATTCATTTGACTCATCATTGTCAGGAGCTCTTTTCGGGCTCTGGCATTTACTGACCCTTAAGTGATCGGCCTTATCATTAACGATGCCCGTAAACGAAAGGTTACCAAAGGTAGGTTTTTGTTAACGCCGCGGACTTTTTTTGGACGAATCGGTGTCGGGCGAGTTGGGTAGCAAGTGTGGCGGGGGGTCTCGCATCACGGGAGTATTGCGTATGAAGTCGCGTGAGAGCCTGGTACGCCTGAAGGGATTTCAGGTTACCGAAAAGCGTCGGCAATTGCAGCAGTTGCAGTCTATGATGTCTGAGTTCGAACGGATGGCGAAGGAGCTCGAAGCTCAGATCGGCATCGAGGAAAAGAAATCGGGCATCTCTGATCCCAATCATTTCGCCTATCCCACCTTCGCCAAGGCTGCACGCCAGCGCGCGGACAATCTCCAGGTCTCTATCCGGGAACTGAAGGTCCAGCAGGAAGCGGCAGAACTGGCGCTGGAAGAGGCTGAAGCGGAATACCAGAAGGCTGCTGCTCTCGAGGAGCGCGACGGCCAGATGCGTGTCCGGGCCTGAATTTCACGATTCAGTCTGGTTGAGATTTCGAAATGGAAGGCGGGCGAGGGCAATCCTCCGTCCGCCTTCGGTCGTTTTTCGCACCCTGGCTCCGACACTTGGCATTACTTGCGAACGTCGTTCCAGTCCGGGTGCCGGTCCATCTGCGACTTCATGAAGGGGCAGAGGGGGATGATCTTCCAGCCACCCTCGCGGGCTTCCGCAACGGCGTGTTCGGCCAGTGCCTGGCCAGCACCCTTGCCCCGCATCGCGGCGGGGACTTCCGTATGATCGACGATGATCAGTGTGGCAGAAGCGCGGGAATAGGTCATGATCGCCGGCTCATCGATCCCCTCGATGTGAAGGACATAGCGCCCGCCGGAGCCTGCTTCTTCGCTTCTGATCTGCATTCTCGCCTCCTGTTGCCGCGTTCGGGTGGTTCTGATTAACATCGGCGGTCATCAGGCGGCAACGCGGTTGGGCGGATACGGTCTGTTCGATGTGCATGGGAGGAACCATCTTGCTCGTCTGGTTGAAGGCGTTCCTCCTCATTGCAGCCGCGGCATCCTTCGCGCTCGGCGTGACGATGCCGCTGATGCGGTTCGAAAGCTTTTACGTCCTTTCCACCGATGCCTCGCTTGTCCAGGTGATCGCATCCCTCTGGGCTGAAGGGGATCGGCTGCTGGCGCTCCTCGTCGCCCTCGTCTCGATCGTCTTTCCTCTGGCCAAGCTGCTGCTTGTCGCCGCCGAACTCATGGCGGGTACGCCGCAGGCAGGGCAGGGCGCGCTTTCCCGTCTGGTGCCGGTGTTGTCGAAATGGTCGATGATGGATGTGTTGCTGGTCGCCATCGTGATCTTTGCGACCAAGACCAGCGGTCTTGCACAGGCTTTCACGCAGCCCGGCCTTTGGTTCTATGCAGGATCCAGCCTCGCTGTTGCCGCTTTAAGTGGCCTGAATTCCCGCGCGCTCGACCGAAAAACATGAAACCGGCAGGCGGGGCCGTGCCGGTTCAGGTATGGGTCTGATGCAAATCAATTCGTGCCGGGGGAACCGGCACCAAAATGGATTAATGGCGATACTGCTGGATACGGGTCGTGCGCAGGCCCGGCAGACCGTGATCATTGATGGAGGACTGCCAGGAGAGGAACTCCTCGACGGTCAGGGTGTAGCGTTCGCAGGCTTCTTCCAGGCTCAACAGGCCACCACGCACTGCCGCGACAACCTCAGCCTTGCGGCGGATCACCCAGCGGCGCGTATTGGCCGGCGGAAGATCGGCAATCGTAAGGGGGCTGCCATCGGGGCCGATGACATATTTCACTCGTGGACGGATCATTTCGGTCATTGGACTCTCTATACAAACTCAAGACCACACACCGTCATAGTAGGACGGATGCTTTAAAATTTGCCTAAGCCCATTGTAAGCATTTGATAATAATTTGAGTGGCCGGGCCGGGACCGTAGATTCGCCGTTTCCAGCGCATTTGATTAAACTTGCGGCATTTGCATAGGAGATATGCGAAGCTGGCGGCTGGTGGGCCCGTCGGATCTGTGGCATTTGACCGCCAGCAATGAAGAAGCCCCGGTCGGCGTGCCGACCGTATGGGCGCATGTCGCGTTTGGCGTTCCCTGTCGGAGCGCAAGACCGGCGACAGGCCCAGCTGATATTCGTTCCCCTGGGAGCGATGCAAAGTCCTTAAACATGCGGAATCCCGATCGGACGACTGTCCGGTCGAAAGGAGTTTTATGTTCAGGCCAAACGATGTGACGCGCAGTCACGATCTTGGTGACGGTGACCCCGTTTTTCGGAGCGAAGCGCTCTCGGTCGGGCCGTGGGGGCGCGAACTTTCGGCGCTTGGCCGTAGCCACGGTTTCCAGCAGTGCCTGCTGGCGCGCGTTCCCAAGGCGGATAGTCCCGAATTCTCAGCCAATCTCATCCTCTGCTCCTGGCCGGACGAGCTGCGGCTCGCCTATGAAGCGGCCTATGTCTATGCCGGCAGCCTGCTGGTTGCGCGGATCAAGCAGTCGGTTCTTCCGCTCTTCACGCGGGACAACCTCTTCCTCGGCGTGTCAGGGGCCGAGGCACGCCAGCCGCTTGCCCCGCTCTTCCAGCAGTTCGATCTCGGCGCCTCGCTGATCTTCAGTCTGCACGATCGCAACCAGACGCAGTACATTCTCGTCTTTTCCGGGCGTGACGGCGCGCCGGACCGACAGGAAATCGCGCTCCTGCAGCTCAGTGCCCTGGAGCTTCTGGATGCCGGCGTCGAGGCTCTTGTGCCTCGGTTCGGGCCGAAGGAAAAGCTGTCGGCCCGCGAGATCGAATGTCTGCGCTGGTCGGCGGCCGGCAAGAGCAGCGATGAAATCGCGATCATTCTCGATATCTCCAGCCATACGGTCGTCAGCTATCTGAAGAGCGCGATGCGCAAGCTGGAGGCCGTCAACCGCATGCAGGCGGTGGCGCGGGCCTGTCGCTACCGGTTGCTTTGACGGCTCCCGAACTTCTGCCCCTTTAAGCAAAAGGCGCTGCAATGATGCGGCGCCTTTTGCTTTTCGGGAACCTCAGAGCAGGGCGAGGTTGAGTTCGGTCTTGCCGTAGCCGAACTGGTACTGGATCGTGCCTTCATGGCGCAGGGCCAGCGTGTCGCCGGCATCGAGCCAGACGATCGCGACGGCGCTCGATCGTCCGGCTCCCCCGGCATGGCTCAGGATGTCCGCCGCGCCGTTGCGGCTGATATGCACCGTGTGACTTGCGGTGCTGACGGCAGATACCGAGAGGGACAGGAGATAGTAGCCTGAGGTCGGCACCACCAGCGGGCGGCCATGGCCCGAGGCGAGCGGAGAGCCCAGGGCGACATCGCCTCCGGAGAGGTGAAGATCATCGAAGCCGGTAAAGCTTCCGGCAGCCGGGGTCAGGGTGGCGGAGGCAAGGGCTGCGCGGGCAAGCGGGCGCTGATCGTGGCGGACATAGCCTTCCGGTGTCACGCTGACCGCCTGGCGCCAGCCTGTCGTATCGCCGTTCACCTTCAGCGAAAAGCGGTCTTCGCCCGCCAGTCCCATTTCGGCGCGGCCCTGCCAGTTGGACTGGAAGATCATGCTGGCGGTTTCTGCCGTTCCCGCCTTGTTGATGGTCAGCCGGTGGCTGTCGCCGGCGTGGTTCAGCAGGCTGGCCGGCGACGAGATCGAAAGACGGTTGTAGCTGTCGGCATCGCCACCAATCCCGAGGCGTTCGAAGCGGGCGGTGTCGGGCAGAGGTGGTTCGGCCCATTCGGTCCCGTCGAAGAGTTTCAGGCTGGCTTCCGGCAGGAAGACGGCGGACCATCCTGTCTTCGGTGCGATAAAGACCCAGGCACCATCCTGAAAGAGGGCGAGCTTGCCGGCACGTCCGGTCCAAAGGCCGCTTTCGGGCGCCAGGACCCAGTGGATCTCGCCCTCCGCAGGATCGGCAGGTGGGCTTGTCGCGCTGCCGGCGACGACCAGCTGGACCAGTGCATCCAGGCGCTGGAGCGCCTCATTATGGGTGACGTGTTTCTGCGCCTGCGCCGGCAGGATGAAGGGCAAGGCGAGGTTGGGCGATGTGTCGGTCATGGTCTCTCCTTCGTGTTCGGCTGCCAGGGCAGCACGGATTGAAGAAGCCAGTCTCGATCATGCCGGAAGGCGGGGGACGAAAATCCTATTCCCCCTCTGAAATCACTCGGTTATTTTCGAAATTCATCCCCGCTCCCGCGACCGGCCGGTGGCCAGGAAGGGCGGATTTTCGAAGGCGCGCAGGCCGGGCAGGCGCTTGCCGTAGGTCAGTGGTGCGCCGTCTTCGGTCGACACCATGCCGCCGGCTGCGCGCAGAACCGCATCGCCGGCGGCCGTATCCCACTCCATGGTCGGGCTGAAGCGCGGGTAAAGATCGGCCACGCCCTCTGCCACCAGACAGAACTTCAGCGAGGAGCCGACGGTCTTGCGCTCCATAATCTGCGACTTGCGGATATAGGCGTCCGTCGCATCGCAATTGTGAGAGCGCGAGACGAGTGCGGATGGTGAGGCGCTTGGCATGCGGGCGGCAATCGGCATGCGTGCGATCACCTGGTCCGTTTCGTCAAGCTTGACCTTCTCCGCCGTGTTGCCGCCACCGAGATAGAGGGTGTGGAGGGCCGGAGCATGGACCACGCCGACTACCGGGATGCCGGCCTCGATCAGGGCGATGTTGACCGTGAAGTCATCATGGCCGCCGATGAATTCGCGCGTGCCGTCGAGTGGATCGACCAGGATGAAGCGGCCGCCACTGACATCGGGGGTGCGACCGGCGGCGACCTCCTCCTCGGCAACGACGGGGATGTCGGGCATGTCGCGGGCGAGTGCTGCGAGGATCAGGCGTTCGGCGGCCTCATCCGCCTCGGTCACGGGCGATGTGTCGCCCTTCAGGCGCACCTTGGCGCCGGCCTGATAGATTTCGAGGATGACGCGGCCGGCGGCGATGGCGCTTGCCTCGAAGAGTTTCAATATGTCTGCTATCCGATGCACCGAACCGGTCTCCCGATCACTTCCTCCCCGGTTTACTGTGTTGACTTGAGCATGGGAAGTGAGCAGTGCCGCAAGCCGTTGTCAGAACGTGATGTTTCTGTGCTGCACTGCGATCAAACCTGCGTGGCATGTCTCAAACAGCATAGTTTTTGTCCTGATCGCGCTTGCTCTTTGTGACGCCTATGCGAATGTGACGCGACACTTGCAGAGGTTGTTCGATGCGTTATTCCGCCCTTTCGATCTTCCGCCAGGCGCTTTCCGGCAACCGGAACTGGGCGCCGATGTGGCGCGAGCCGCAGCCGAAGCCGCATTACGACGTTGTTATCGTCGGCGGGGGAGGGCACGGCCTCTCGACTGCCTATTATCTGGCCAAGGAATTCGGAATCACCAATGTCGCCGTGATCGAGAAGGGTTACCTCGGCGGCGGCAATGTCGGGCGAAACACGACGATCATTCGCTCGAACTACATGCTTGAGGGCAACGAGCCCTTCTACGAATTCTCCATGAAGCTGTGGGAAGGCCTGGAGCAGGACTTCAACTACAATGCCATGGTTTCCCAGCGTGGCATCGTCAATCTCTTCCATACCGACGGCCAGCGCGACGCCTATGCGCGGCGCGGCAATGCGATGATGATGCATGGGGTGGCCGCCGAACTGCTCGACCGCGAGCAGGTCAAGGCGATGATGCCTTATCTCAACTTCGACCATGCGCGCTTCCCGATCCTCGGTGGTCTCTTGCAGAAGCGCGGCGGTACGGCTCGCCATGACGCCGTTGCCTGGGGCTATGGGCGCGGTGCGGACGAGCGCGGCGTCGATCTCATCCAGCATTGCGAAGTGACCGCTATCCGCCGCGACGAACTCGGCCAGGTGACCGGCGTCGAAACGACCAAGGGCTTCATCGGCTGCAACAAGCTGGCGCTGGCGACTGCCGGCCATACCTCCGTCACCGGCAAGATGGCCGGGCTCGACCTGCCGATCGAGACGCATGTGCTGCAGGCCTTCGTGTCGGAAGGCATCAAGCCGGTGATCGACAATGTCATTACCTATGGTGCGGGACATTTCTACATCTCGCAGTCGGACAAGGGCGGTTTGGTCTTCGGCGCCGACATCGACTACTATTCCTCCTACGCGCAGCGTGGCAATCTCGCGACCGTCGAGCATACGATCGAGGAGGGGGTCTCGCTGATCCCCGGCCTGTCCAGGGTTCGCGTGCTGCGCGCCTGGGGTGGCGCCATGGACATGTCGATGGACGGCTCGCCGATCATCGACCGCACGCCGATCGACAATCTCTACCTGAATTGCGGCTGGTGCTATGGCGGCTTCAAGGCGACGCCGGCGTCCGGCTTCTGCTTTGCCCATCTGATCGCCAAGAACGAACCCCATCCCGTGGCCCGCCTTCTGCGCCTCGACCGCTTCGAGCGCGGTTTTGCCGTCGACGAAGGCGGCAAGGGTCCACAACCGAACCTGCATTGAGACATCGCCATGGCCAGCCTGATTACCTGTCCGCATTGCGGCGTCCGTCCCAAGGAAGAGTTCAGCATTCGCGGTGACGCGAGCCCGGTTCGCCCGGCGCCCGGCGCGCCCGACGATGCCTGGTATCGTTACGTTTTCATCCGCGACAATCCGAAGGGCCGGGTCATCGAGCACTGGCATCACACCGCCGGCTGCCGCCGCTGGCTGGTGGTCGAGCGCGACAATGCGTCGAGCCATGAGGTCTATAGCGTGACCGATGCGAGCGAATACGCCAAGGAGGCCGCGCGATGAGTGGTTTCAGGCTGTCCTCCGGCGGGCTCGTCAATCGCGCCCGCACCATCTCCTTCTCGTTCGATGGTCAGACCTATACGGGATATGAGGGCGATACGCTGGCCTCGGCCCTGATCGCCAATGACCAGCTGCTGGTCGGCCGCTCCTTCAAGTATCACCGTCCGCGCGGCATCGTGACGGCGGGTTCTGCCGAGCCGAATGCGCTTGTGACGATCGGAGCCGAAGGGCGCACCGAGCCGAATACACGGGCGACCGTCGCCGAGCTCTATCAGGGGCTGGAAGCCAATAGCCAGAACCGTTGGCCGTCGCTGAAATACGATATCGGCGCGGTCAACAGCCTCTTGTCGCCGTTTCTGTCGGCCGGCTTCTACTACAAGACCTTCATGTGGCCGAAGGCCTTCTGGGAAAAGCTTTATGAGCCGATCATCCGGAAAGCCGCCGGCCTCGGCAAGACGCCGTTCATCGCCGATCCCGATCGCTACGAAAAAGCCTGGGCGCATTGCGACCTGCTGGTGATCGGCGCCGGCCCGGCCGGTCTGATGGCAGCGCGGGCTGCGGCGCGGGCTGGGCTGCGCGTTCTTCTGGCGGATGAAGGTTTCCGACTGGGTGGTTCGTTGCTGAGCGAACGTGTCACCGTCGGCGGCGTGCCGGCAGCCGAATATGCTGCCTCCGTCGTCGAGGAGTTGAAGAGCCTTTCGAACGTCACGCTGATGCCGCGCACCACGGTGTTCGGCTGGTATGACGATAATGTTTTCGGTGCCGTCGAAAAGGTGCAGAAGCATGTCGCGCAGCCGTCCGGTGAGCTGCCGGTCGAGCGGGTCTGGCGCATCGTCGCCAAGCGGGCGATCCTGGCTTCGGGTGCGGAAGAGCGGCCTCTGGTCTTCGGCGGCAATGACAAGCCCGGCGTGATGACCTCGGGTGCTATCAGGACCTATCTCAATCGCTATGGCGTGGCCGCCGGCCAGAACGTCGCCATCTTCACCAATGGCGGTGCGGGTTATCGCACCGCGGCCGATCTGGTTGCTGCCGGGGTTGGAGTTGCGGCTATCATCGACGGGCGGACAGACTCTGATGATGTTGGGCCATCAGGCGTGCGGGTTATTCGCGGCGGCTCCGTCGTCGACACCAAGGGGTACTACCGCATCAAGGGTTTGATCGCCGAACGCGTCGGCCACCAGGAAGAGATCGCCTGCGATGCGCTGGCGATGAGCGGCGGCTATAGCCCGATCGTGCATCTCGCCTGCCAGCGCGGCGCCAAGCCCACCTGGTCGGACGAGCACCAGGCCTTCCTGGCACCCGATGTGGGGCAGGGGCTGCGGATCGCCGGCTCGGCTGCCGGTCATGCCTCGCTTGCCGCCGTGTTGCGCGATGGTGCGGACAAGGCACATGAGGCGATCGGCGATCTCGGTCGTCTCGTCGGCACGGTCGACGTTCCGCAAGTCGAGGGTGAATTCGACGCGAGCTTTGCGCCGCTCTGGTATGTGCCGGGCGCCAAGTCCAAGGCCTTTGTCGACTTCCAGAACGACGTGCATGTGAAGGACCTGAGCCTTGCCCAGCGCGAGGCCATGGGGCATGTCGAGCACACCAAGCGCTACACGACCGGCGGCATGGCGACCGATCAGGGCAAGCTCGGCAATGTCGCGACGATCGGCATCATGGCCGGCATGCGTGGCGTCTCCCCGGCCGAAATCGGAACCACCACCTTCCGGCCCTTCTACACGCCCGTTTCCTTCGGGGCGATGGCGGGCACCTCGCGGGCTGAACATTCGCGGCCCGTGCGCACCTCGCCGCTGCATGGCTGGGCGAAGAAGAACGGCGCCGTCTTCGTCGAATCCGGCCTCTGGTATCGCTCTTCCTGGTTCCCGCGCGATGGCGAGAAGACCTGGCGCGAGGCCGTTGACCGCGAAGTCTTGAACATCCGCGCCAATGCGGGCATCTGCGATGTCTCGACGCTCGGCAAGATCGAGATCTTCGGCAAGGATGCTGCGGAATTCTTGAACCGCGTCTATTCCAATGCATTCCTGAAGCTGCCGGTCGGCAAGGCGCGCTATGGCCTGATGCTGCGCGAAGACGGGATGATCTACGACGACGGCACGACGAGCCGGTTCTCGGACGAGCATTTCTTCATGACCACGACGACGGCCTATGCCGGCGAGGTGATGACGCATCTGGAATTCTGCTCCCAGGTTCTCTGGCCGGATCTCGATGTCCGCTTCGTCTCCTCCTCAGATCAGTGGGCGCAGATGTCGGTTGCGGGTCCCAAGGCGCGGCTCATCCTCGAACAGATCATCGAGGACGATATCTCCGACGAGGCCTTCCCCTTCCTCTCGGCCCGCGAGGTGCTGCTCAAGGGCGGCTTGAAGGCGCGTCTCTTCCGCATTTCCTTCTCCGGCGAACTCGCCTTCGAAGTGGCCGTCCCCGCCAATTACGGCGAGGCGGTTGCGGACGCGATCATGGCGGCCGGCAAGCCGCACGGCATCTGCCCTTACGGCGTCGAGGCACTCAACGTGCTGCGCATCGAAAAGGGTTTCATCACCCATAGCGAAATCGATGGGCGTACGACGCCAGACGATGTGGGCCTTGGCAAGATGTTCTCGACACAGAAGCCCGACTTCATCGGCAAGCGTCTGTCGAGCCGTTTCGGCCTAACCGCTGCCGATCGTCCGCAGCTCGTCGGCCTGAAGCCCGTCGAGCGCGACAAGGAGTTCAAGGCAGGCGCGCATCTCCTCAAGGAAAACGTCAAGCCTTCGACGCTCAACGATCAGGGCTGGGTGTCCTCCGTCTGCCATTCGCCGACGCTCGGCCACACGATCGGCCTCGCCTTCCTCAAATCCGGCCGCGAGCGGCTGGGCGAGAAGATCGTCGTCTGGGATGGCTTGCGCGGTTCGGAAGTGCTGGCCGAGGTCGTCAGCCCCGTCTTCTACGATCCCGACAACAAGAAACTGAACCTGTGAGGATCCTGCCATGCCGGTGACCTATGCCGCCCGTCACGTGCTCGAGGACCACATCTCCGGTTTCGAAGCGACGCCGAACCCCCATCATCTCGCCATCCTGCGGGCCGGCTCCGTGTTTTCGGTGCTCGCCCATCAGGGGCACGAGGCCGACATCGACGAGGCGCTGACCAATCTCGAAGATGTGCATGTTCGGGTCAGTGGGCCGGGCGAATGGCTTGTCGTCAGCGAGTCGGTGGCCGCCGACACGATTGCCCGGCAGCTTGCCGAACTGGGGGCCAGCCGGGCCTCCTTCGTCGACCAGAGCGACGGGCGCGTGGTGCTCCGGCTTCACGGGCCGAAGGTCCGGGCGATCCTCGCCAAATGCACGGCGCTCGACCTGCATGCCGATCTCTTCGACATCGGCCAGTCGACCAATTGCCAGATCTGCCATGTCGCTGCGAACCTTGTCCGCACGGGCGAGGACAGCTTCGAGATCATCGTCATGCGCAGCTTCGCGGGCTTCCTGTTCGACGAGATGCGCGAGATGGGCCGGGAGTTTGCGCTGACGGCGGGGTTTGCGTGAGGGGCTGACCGTTCCTATCTTCGGGTGAACTGCCTGCGGGGTTTCCGCGTTTCAGGCACAAAGGATCCCGCGCCCCACATGTTTCACCTGATGTTTTCCCTGCCATGGCTGATTGTGGCCTCCCGCTTCATCGCCCCCTTGCCGTGGCCATGGTGGGTGCAGCTTTCGCTCGCCGTCTTCCTGCTGTTTGCCTCGCAATATCACCTGTTCAGCCGGTTTACGTCGGGATCAGTCTTCGCGCCGGAATTCCCGCGACCGCTGGTGATTGCCTTCAACCTGTTCTTCGGGGCGATCGTGCTGCTGGCGGCCATGCAGGTGGTCCTTGATCTGATCAGTATCCTGATCTTTGCCATAACCTGGTCTTTCCCTGTGGTGCCGCCGGAGGTTCGATACACGATGGGGATCGCCGCGCTGTTGCTGGCGAGTTTCGGTATCAGCCAGGCGATCCGCGTGCCGAAGCTGAAGCGCATCGAGGTTCAGATCCCCGGTCTTGCGCCTGATCTCGACGGTTACCGGATGGTGCAGCTGACCGACATGCATATCAGCCGGCTGTTTACCGGCAGATGGGCAAGCGCCGTGGTGGAAAGGACCAATGCGCTGGATGCCGATCTGATCGTCATCACCGGCGACCTCATCGACGGCAGTCTCGATATCCGCCGCGAGGACATTGCGCCGCTTGCAGGTCTCAAGGCCCGTCATGGCGTGCTGACCGTGCCCGGCAATCACGAATATTTCTTCGATGTCGATCGCTGGCTCGCACATTTTCCCGAACTCAACATGCGCATCCTGGCCAATGAGCATCACGTCATCGAGCGGGGGGACGGCCGCCTGGTGATCGCCGGTGTGACCGATCTTTCCGCGCGGTTTACCGGCGCTGTCGAGCCGGATCTCGGACGGGCGCTGCATGGCGCGCCTGCCGATGCCCCCGTTATCCTTCTTGACCACCAGCCGCGCATGGCAGAGCGGGCCGCAAAGCACGGCATTGCCCTACAGCTCTCCGGCCATACCCATGGCGGCATGGTGCGCGGCCTCGACCGGATCGTCGCCCGGGCCAACAATGGCTATGTCTCCGGCTTCTACCGGGTCGGGGAGATGCAACTCTATGTCAACAATGGCACGGGTCTGTGGCCGGGTTTTGCACTCAGGATCGGCGTTCCGGCGGAACTGACGGAGTTCACGTTGCGGGCGGTGCCGGGATGATGGGCGGGCGGTGAGGCTGGTCGGTAATCGCCTGCTCCGACATCATTTCTGGAAGAGATCCGCATGGGAGCCCGTCCTTGCGAGTTGCAGCTCGTCGTCTTGGATGCGGTAGATCAGCAGCCAGTCGGGCTCGATATGGGCATCTCGAAAGCCATTCCAATCACCCTTGAGCGGGTGATCTCTGTATTTTGAGGGTAGTTCAGACTGCTGCATGAGCAGGATCAGGAGTTTCTTGAGCTTGCCCAGATCCTTGCCGCGCTTTTCAACCCGTTTCACATCACGCCGGAACTGCGCGGAGCGAACGGGTGTCAGCATGTCACATGCCTATATCATCGAAGAGTTCGTCTACACTGGCGAGGCGCTTGCCCTTGCCTTGCTCTAGTTCTGCAATCGCCTTGCGGCTGCGGGCGTTGGGCACTTTCACGCCGAAAGGCAGTGTTTCGTCAGCCGCAACCCGGATCAGCATCAACCTGATGGCATCGGATACGGACAGGCCCATGGACGCCAGGGCGTCTGATGCCTTCTTCTTGGTCTCTGAATCGATTCTTGCGCGCACGACTGTGTCGGTGGCCATGTCATTCTCCTTGTGGGCTACAATGTAGCTACACTCACTGTCGCTTGCAAGTTTGAGCCTGCCAGAGGCATTTGTTTTGGCTGGATGGCTGCATCTCGCCATCGCGTAGACGCCAAACGCAAGCTTGCTTTATGCTAGGCCCCGTTCAGGAGGCCAAAGCCGGCTGGTCCGAGGCGTCTCGAGCTGAAAACGTCAATCCCACCTTGACCCCGGGTGCCAGCCGGTTGTGGATGCGCAGCAGCCTATCAAGGGTAAACTTGGCCAGATCGGCATTGCGCACGCGGGATATGTCGGCTGCGGCGACTCCTGTCATGCGCTCTGCTTCCCTGACGCTGATCTTGCGCTCGTCGAGCACGCCGATGATTTCGGCTGCAAGCCTTGCTTTCAGGAGTTTGGTTTCGGCTTCCGGATCGCCGAAGTCTGCAAAGATGTTGCCGCTGCCGCGCACGACTTCGAATTTGTCTTCACTCATGACATCATTTCCTTCAAGCGTTTCAAGCGGGTTTTGATCAGCTCCACCTCCTTCTGAGGTGTGGCTATTCCCTTGGTCGATTTCTTTTGAAAGGCATGGATCACCCAAATCGCGTCGCCAATCTGCACCGCATAAACGACGCGATAGGCATCAGCGCTGTAAGGCAGCGCAATTTCCATGACGCCTGAGCCCAGGCCCTTCATTGGTTTTGCGATATCGGCCTTTCGGCCCTCCGCTGCGATCACAAGAGCTGTTGCGATGATCTCGCGGGCGCCTGCGGGAAACGCCTCGAAGTCTTTGCGCGCTGGCTTCAACCACAAGATTTCTTTCATGGCTAATGTTGTCATATTTGACAACGCCTCGCAAGCTTCCCGACGGAGTTGTCAGGAGTACCTGTAAGCCGGATAGCACGCCGCCGAGAGAACACTCGCTGTCATCGATGCGACATCTTTCGTCGCAGCATGGTCTTCTGGCTTTCATGCGCGCGATCTAGCTTTGTCGTATCAATCATTGCCGCCAAGGGGAGCGTTTTTCCATGAAGAGCCATGCGCGTGTCGTCGTCATCGGCGGGGGTGTCGTCGGGTGTTCGGTGCTTTATCACCTGACCAAATTCGGCTGGACCGATGTCGTGCTGCTCGAGCGCTCCGAGCTGACCTCCGGCTCCACCTGGCATGCGGCGGGCGGCATGCACACGATCAATGGCGATCCGAATGTCGCCAAGCTGCAGAAATACACGGTCGAGCTCTATAAGGAGATCGAGGAATATTCGGGCCAGGATATCGGTCTGCACATGACCTCGGGTCTGATGCTGGCGGCCACCAAGGAGCGCTTCGACTGGATGAAGTCGCTGCTTGCCAAGGGCAAGTATGCCGGCGGCGAGGCGACGCTGATTTCGGCGCAGGAAGCCTATGAGATGATGCCGCTGCTCGATCCCAAGCAGTTCGTTGGCGCCGTCTTCGATCCGCATGAGGGTCATCTCGACCCCTATGGCACCACCCATGCCTATGCGAAGTCGGCCAAGAAGAACGGGGCGGAAATCTATCTGCACACCAAGGTCGAGGATCTGGTGCAGCTGGAAGACGGCACCTGGCGCGTCATTACCAACAAGGGCGAAATCCGCGCCGAGCATGTGGTGAATGCCGCCGGTCTCTGGGCGCGCGAAGTCGGGCGCATGGTCGGGCTGGAGCTGCCGGTGCTGGCCATGGAGCACATGTATCTGATCACCGAGGACATGCCCGAGGTCATCGAGTTCAACAAGACGACCGGCAAGGAGCTGATGCACTGCGTCGATTTCGACGGCGAGATCTATATCCGCCAGGAGCGCAATGGCATGCTGATGGGCACCTATGAAAAGGACTGCCGTCCGTGGTCGCCGATCGAGACGCCCTGGACCTTTGGCCATGAACTTCTGGCCGAGGACCTGGAGCGGATCACCAACGAGCTCGAAATCGGCTTCCGGCATTTCCCGGCCTTCAACAATGCCGGCATCAAGAAGATCATCAACGGCCCCTTCACCTTCTCGCCGGATGGTAACCCGCTGGTCGGGCCCGTGCGCGGCATGACCAATTTCTGGTCGGCCTGCGCGGTCATGGCGGGCTTCTCCCAGGGCGGCGGCGTGGGCTTGGCGCTTGCCCAGTGGATCATCGAAGGCGATCCGGGCTTTGATGTCTTCGCCATGGATGTCTGCCGCTACGGCGACTATGCGACGCTCGCCTATACCAATGCCAAGGTGCGCGAAAACTATTCCCGCCGTTTCTCGATCCGTTATCCGAACGAGGAACTGCCCGGCGCGCGTCCGCTGCTCACCACGCCCATCTATGACAAGCTCAAGGCGGCCGGTGCTGTCTTCGGCGCCTCCTATGGACTGGAGACACCGCTGTGGTTTGCGCCTGAGGGTGTCGAGGACAAATTCTCCTGGCGTCGTTCCACCGATTTCGAGGCCGTCGGCCGCGAGGCTAAGGCCGTGCGTGACAGCGTCGGCCTGATGGAGACCTCGGGCTTTGCCAAATACATGGTGAGCGGGGAGGGATCGCGGGACTGGCTCGATCGGATGCTCGCCTGCAAGATCCCCGAAGTCGGTCGCATGGCGCTCGCCCCGATGCTGAACGAGGCGGGCAAGCTGATCGGGGACTTCACGGTCGCCAATCTCGACGACGAGGACTTCCTCGTCATCGGCTCGGGCATTGCCGAGGATTATCACATGCGGTGGTTCGAGAGCCATCTGCCCGACGACGGCTCCGTCGATGTCGAGGCGCTGAACCTCAGCCTCGTCGGTCTGTCGATTGCCGGACCGAAGTCGCGCGATGTGCTGGCCAAGCTCACCCATCTGGATGTCTCCGATGCCGCGCTGCCTTTTATGGCCATCCGCGAGATGGATCTCGGCATGGCGCCGGTCATTCTGGGCCGTGTCAGCTATACCGGCGATCTCGGCTACGAGATCTGGATGCGGCCTGAATACCAGCGCTACGTCTTCGACGCGCTGATGGGGGCGGGGGCGGAGTTCAATATCGCGCTCTTCGGCCTCAGGGCCCTCAATGCGCTACGGCTGGAAAAGAGCTTCGGTAGCTGGTCACGCGAGTTCCGTCCGCTTTACGGGCCGCTCGAAGCCGGTTTGTCGCGTTTTGTCGCTCTGAAGAAGGAAGCCGACTTCATCGGCAAGAAGGCGGCAATCGAGGAGAAGCTCTCCGGCGGTAAGCTCAGGCTCCGCACCTTCATCGTCGAGGCCAGGGATGCGGATGTCATCGGCGACGAGCCGATCTCCTACAAGGGCGAGGTGTGCGGCTGGGTCACCTCGGGCGGCTATGCCCATCCGAGCGGTGTTTCTGTCGCCATCGGTTACGTGCCGAAGGAGATTGCCGACGAAATCGACGGCTGGAGCGTGGAAATTCTTGGGGAAATCCTGCCCGCCCGTTTGCAGCCTCAGTCGCTATTTGACGCGAACGGGTCGCGAATGAGAAACTGAACCGTTTTCCACAAATATGGGCTTGCTTTAGTTTTGTCCGATGGACGGCAGGTCGCTCCGGCGACCTGCTGATTTCGTAAGCTTTTTCTGCTGTTTTTTTGTGTGACCTGTCATTTCAAGGGTCAAAGTGCCGCTTAACAGTAACATTTTATCCTCTGCCTGCCTTTTAGGCTTCACATTTTCGGACAAAGCGATATGGAATCCTCCGACGCCTATGCCCGCCAGGGACAACAAAATGAGACGCAGTAATCAGGTGCGTCCGGGGGATAATGTATGGACTATTTTATCCAGCAGCTCATCAACGGGCTGACTCTTGGATCCATCTATGGCCTCGTGGCTATCGGCTATACGATGGTTTACGGCATCATCGGCATGATCAACTTTGCCCATGGTGACATCTTCATGCTCGGCGGCTTTGCCGCTCTGATCGTCTTCCTCATTCTCACATCCTTCTTCGCCGGCATCCCGGTGGCGCTTGCGCTGCTGATCATGCTGATCGTTGCGATGTTGATGACCGGTCTGTGGAACTGGACGATCGAGCGGGTCGCCTATCGGCCGCTGCGCGGATCGTTCCGCCTTGCGCCGCTGATCACGGCGATCGGCATGTCGATCGTTCTGTCGAACTTCATCCAGATCTCGCAGGGTCCGCGCAACAAGCCGATCCCGCCGCTGGTCAGCGACGTGCTGCATTTCGGCAATGTCACCATCGCGGTCAAGCAGGTGATCATCGTCGTCGTGACGGCCGTTCTGCTTGCCGCCTTCTGGTATATCGTCAACAAGACCCCGCTTGGCCGTGCGCAGCGTGCCACCGAACAGGACCGCAAGATGGCGGCTCTTCTCGGCGTCGATGTTGACCGCACCATCTCCATCACCTTCGTCATGGGTGCAGCGCTCGCGGCCGTCGCCGGTACCATGTACCTGATGTATTACGGAGTCGCCTCGTTCCATGACGGCTTCATTCCAGGCGTGAAGGCCTTCACGGCAGCCGTTCTCGGCGGTATCGGCTCGCTCCCGGGCGCCGTGCTCGGCGGGTTGCTGATTGGGCTTATCGAGTCGCTCTGGTCGGCCTATTTCAGCATCGCCTACAAGGATGTCGCGACCTTCGCCATCCTGGCATTCGTGCTGATCTTCAAGCCCACCGGCATCCTCGGACGTCCGGAAGTCGAGAAGGTTTGATCCCATGACTACTCCTGCAAACGTAAACGGTGCCGCTTCGTCCGGCATAATGGCGCGCGCCATCAAGGAAGGCCTGTTCGCCGGCCTTCTCTCGCTCGGCCTGTTCAGCCTCTATATCGGCATCAAGACCGATCAGAACATGGCCAACGAGCTGATCTGGTATCCGCGCTGGGGCCTGCTCGCGATCTTCGTTATCATTGCGGCTGTCGGTCGCTTCGCCATGGTCGCTTTCCTTGCGCCCTGGTTCGCCGCCCGCAAGGAGAGGAAGGCCGCTGCCGCGTCGGTGCAAGACATCGACGCCAAGCAGCCCTTTATCAAGACGCATTTCCTGAAGATCGCGCTTCTGGCCCTGATCCTCTATCCGCCCGTCATCGTGATGCTGACCGGCGTTCAGGGCTCGCTGAAATATGTCGATAACTTCGGCATCCAGATCCTCATCTACGTGATGCTGGCCTGGGGTCTGAACATCGTCGTCGGTCTCGCCGGTCTGCTCGACCTTGGTTATGTCGCCTTCTACGCGGTCGGTGCCTATTCCTACGCGCTGCTCGCACAGAACTTCGGTCTGTCCTTCTGGATCCTGCTGCCGCTTGCCGGCATCCTGGCTGCCTTCTGGGGCATCATCCTGGGCTTCCCGGTTCTGCGTCTCAGAGGCGACTATCTTGCCATCGTGACGCTCGCCTTCGGTGAAATCATCCGACTGGTCCTGATCAACTGGCAGGACGTCACCAAGGGTACCTTCGGTATCTCCAGCATTCCGAAGGCGACCTTCTTCGGCATCGAATTCAACGCGTCGCCGGATGGCTTCGCCAAGATGTTCGGCCTGCCGATGTCGTCGGCCTATTACAAGATCTACCTCTTCTACGTGATCCTGGCTCTGTGCTGCCTGACGGCCTATGTCACGATCAAGCTTCGTCGCATGCCGATCGGCCGTGCGTGGGAAGCGCTGCGTGAAGACGAGATCGCCTGCCGCTCGCTCGGCATCAACACCGTCACGACCAAGCTCACCGCTTTCGCGATCGGTGCGATGTTCGGCGGCTTTGCCGGCTCCTTCTTCGCCGCCCGCCAGGGCTTCGTTTCGCCGGAAAGCTTCGTCTTCCTCGAGTCTGCCGTCATCCTCGCCATCGTCGTTCTCGGCGGCATGGGATCGCTGACGGGGATCGCGGTTGCGGCCATCGTCATGATCGGTGGCACGGAAGCGCTGCGTGAAATGGAATTCCTGAAGCATATATTCGGCCCCGACTTCACGCCGGAACTCTACCGCATGATCCTCTTCGGCCTCGCGATGGTCGTGGTCATGCTTTTCAAGCCGCGCGGTTTCGTCGGCAGCAGAGAGCCGACGGCCTTCCTTCGGGAACGCAAGGCCGTCTCGGGCAGCTTCACCAAGGAAGGTCACGGCTGATGGCTTCCGGGAACACGACAATGAGCAATGACACCATTCTGAAAGTCGAGCATCTCTCGATGCGCTTCGGTGGTCTGATGGCCATCAACGACTTCTCCTTCGAAGCCAAGCGCGGCGAAATCACCGCGCTGATCGGTCCGAACGGTGCAGGCAAGACCACGGTCTTCAACTGCATCACCGGCTTCTACAAGCCGACCATGGGCATGATCACGCTGAACCAGAAGTCCGGGCAGAAGCATCTTCTCGAGCGGTTGCCGGATTTCGAGATCACCAAGAAAGCCAAGGTCGCCCGTACCTTCCAAAACATCCGTCTCTTCTCGGGTCTGACCGTTCTGGAAAACCTTCTCGTGGCGCAGCACAATGCGCTGATGAAGGCCTCGGGCTACACCATTCTCGGTCTGCTCGGTTTGCCGGCCTACAAGAAGGCCGAGGCGGAATCGATCGAGAAGGCGCGCTACTGGCTGGAGAAGGCCGACCTGATCGAACGTGCCGACGATCCGGCCGGCGATCTTCCCTACGGCGCCCAGCGCCGTCTGGAAATCTGCCGCGCCATGTGCACGGGCCCCGAGCTGCTTTGCCTCGATGAGCCGGCCGCAGGTCTCAATCCGAAGGAATCGCTGGCGCTGAACACGCTGCTGAAGAGCATCCGTGACGAAGGCACCTCGCTGCTCCTGATCGAGCACGACATGTCGGTCGTCATGCAGATTTCCGACCACGTCGTGGTGCTGGAATATGGCCAGAAGATCTCGGACGGCACGCCTGATTACGTCAAGAACGACCCGAAGGTCATTGCGGCCTATCTGGGTGTCGAGGATGAAGAGTTGGATGAAGCAATCCATGAAGTCGAAGCCGTTGCCGGAGGGAACAACTGATGTCCTCTGAACCGCTTCTGAAGGTCTCCGCCGTCGAGACCTATTACGGCAATATCCGTGCGCTGGCCGGCGTGGACGTCGAAGTCCACAAGGGCGAGATCGTATCGCTGATCGGCGCCAACGGTGCCGGCAAGTCGACCTTGATGATGACCATTTGCGGTAGCCCGCAGGCCCAGGCCGGTCAGGTCATATTCGACGGCGAAGACATCACCAAGCTGCCGACGCATCTGATCGCGCGTCGCCGCATCGCCCAGTCGCCGGAAGGTCGCCGCATCTTCCCGCGCATGACGGTGCTGGAAAACCTGCAGATGGGTGCCGGTCTCGACGATCTGAAATACTTCAAGGAGGACGTGGAGAAGGTCTTCACCATGTTCCCCCGCCTGAAGGAACGTCAGAGCCAGCGCGGCGGCACGCTGTCGGGTGGCGAGCAGCAGATGCTCTCCATCGGTCGCGCGCTGATGTCGCGTCCGAAGCTGCTGCTTCTCGACGAGCCGTCGCTCGGTCTCGCACCGCTGATCGTCAAGGGCATCTTCGAGCAGATCAAGCGGCTGAACCAGGAAGAGGGTCTGACTGTCTTCCTCGTTGAGCAGAACGCTTTCGCCGCACTGAAGCTGTCCGACCGCGCCTATGTCATGGTCAACGGCAAGGTGACGATGAGTGGCACGGGTAAGGAACTGCTGGCCGATCCGTCGGTTCGTGCGGCCTATCTCGAAGGCGGCCATCACTGAGCGCGGGGAGTAATTGACATGCAAGGTTTGTTTTTCGAAAGCGACACGACCGTCCGTCTCGTCCTGCGTTTTCTCGTGCTGCTCCTCGGTTTTTGGACCGCATGGCGTACGGGCAGGGCGGCGGCTGAGGGCTGGAACGGCTACGGCACCGTGTTCGTCTACATCTTGGGTCTGGGATTTGCGATGCGGTTCCTGCACTTCTCGCTGTTTGGCGGGCCCTTCCTCAGCCCCTTCTTCTACGTGATCGACGTCGTGCTTCTGATGGCGTTTGCAGCGGCTGGTTTCCAGGCGCGGCGCACCACCCAGATGGTCGATAACTACTACTGGCTTTACGAGAGAACATCGTATTTCTCGTGGAAGAACAAAGATTGACAAGCTGTTGTTTTCTGTCGCAGATTGGCGACAGAAGGCGTCGACTTGGCAAACAACAAGGCCTCGGCCAGAAACAAAGAGTGGAACAGTTTTCCGGCGCAGTCACAGCGGGTATTGCGCAGGCTTTTCAAAACCTAACCCGCATAAAAAATTGGGAGTCAAAATATGAAGAAGTCTCTCCTCTCGGCGGTTGCGCTGTCGGCCATGGTTGCCTTCAGCGGCAGCGCCTATGCCGAAATCCTGGTCGGCGTCGCCGGCCCGCTGACAGGCCCGAACGCGGCCTTCGGTGCACAGCTCCAGAAGGGTGCCGAGCAGGCTGCTGCCGACATCAACGCCGCCGGCGGCATCAACGGCGAGCCGATCAAGATCGTTCTCGGCGATGACGTTTCCGACGCCAAGCAGGGCGTTTCGGTCGCCAACAAGTTCGTTGCTGACGGCGTCAAGTTCGTCGTCGGTCACTTCAACTCGGGCGTTTCGATCCCGGCTTCTGAAGTCTATGCCGAAAACGGCATCCTGCAGATCACGCCTGCTTCGACCAACCCGAACTTCACCGAGCGCGGCCTGTGGAACACCTTCCGTACCTGCGGCCGTGACGACCAGCAGGGCGCTGTTGCCGGCAAGTACATCGCCGACAACTTCAAGGATGCCAAGGTTGCTGTCGTTCACGACAAGACGCCTTACGGCCAGGGTCTCGCTGACGAAACCAAGAAGGCCATGAACGAACTCGGCGTGACCGAAGTTCTGTACGAAGGCATCACCCCGGGTGAAAAGGACTACTCCGCCCTCATCGCCAAGATGAAGGACGCTGGCGTCTCCGTCGTTTACTTCGGCGGTCTGCACACCGAAGCCGGCCTGATCCTGCGCCAGATGGCGACCCAGGGTCTGACCGCAACCATGATGTCGGGCGACGGCATCACCTCGAACGAACTGGCTTCGATCGCCGGCGACGCCGTCAACGGCACGCTGATGACCTTCCCGCCGGATCCGCGCATGAACCCGAACGCTGCTGACGCCGTGAAGAAGTTCCGCGACGCCGGCTTCGAACCGGAAGCCTACACGCTGTACTCCTACGCTGCCCTGCAGGTCATCGCAGAAGCTGCCAAGGCTGCCGGCTCCAACGATCCGGAAACCGTTGCGACCGCTCTGAAGGAAAAGGGCCCGTACACGACCGTTATCGGCGAACTCGGCTTCGACGCCAAGGGTGACATCACCCGTCCGGACTACGTCATGTACACCTGGAAGAAGGGCGAGGACGGCAAGTACTCGTACTTCCAGAACTAATTCGATCCTTTATCGGACCGACGGAAAGCCCGGCCTCGCGCCGGGCTTTCTGCGTTTGGGGGCGGGGGAGGAAGTAGGCAGTAGGCAAGAGGCGATAGGGAGTAGGGTGTGGTCCGCTGCAGAGAGCGGTGAATGCAGAGGCTTGCCAAGCTGCTGGGGAATCAATCCAATCTCACTGCCTACTGCCTACTGCCTACTGCCTACTGCCTACTGCCTACTGCCTACTGCCTACTGCCTA
>LFEF01011298.1_pt1 | contig 54165 bp, 52 predicted proteins | sample 619371 | NCBI WGS metagenome assembly LFEF01 (sample SAMN03014291, study PRJNA259931) | freshwater metagenome | biome: lake; feature: waterbloom | place: China: Taihu Lake | collected 2006-08 | depth 0 m m
GGTAGCGGCAGCCAGTATCGGCTCGCCGCCCTGATCCTCGTTCATCTGGTTTTTGTCCTGCCTTACGTGTTCCTGTCGCTGGCCGATCCCTGGCGCGCCATGGACCGCCGCCATGAAGTGATCGCCACCGCCCTTGGACGATCGCGGCTCTCCGTGCTGCTTTCGGTCCGGCTGCCAATGTTGATCCGCCCCATTTTGACGGCTCTTGCCGTTGGCTTTGCGGTTTCGGTTGGTCAGTATCTGCCGACGCTTCTGATCGGCGAGGGGCGGCTTTCGACGATCACAACGGAGGCTGTCGCGCTGGCGTCCGGCAACAACCGACGTGTCATTGGAGTTTATGCCCTGCTGCAGACCATCCTGCCCTTTTTCGCCTTCGCGCTGGCGGCGCTGCTGCCGGCAGTGCTTCACCGCAATCGCCGGGACATGAGGGTCTGATGATGTCGGAACCGAAGAAGGCGAATGGCCTCTGCCTGACGGATGTCGTGATCCGCCTGCGTGCGAGCAAGCTGATGACGCTCACGGCTGTCGTGCCCCCTGGTGCGGTATTCACCGTCATGGGCCCCTCGGGCTCGGGGAAATCCACCTTGCTCTCGTTCATCGGCGGGTTTCTGGATCCTGCCTTTCATGCTGAGGGTGCAGTATCGATCGATGGCATCGACCTTCTGGCGCTGGCTCCGGAGCAGCGTCGGGCGGGCATCCTGTTCCAGGATCCGCTGCTCTTTCCGCATATGTCCGTGGGTGCCAATATCGCCTTCGCCATTCCGGCAGAGGTTGCTGACCGGCGGCTGCGACGGCGGATGGCGGCGGAGATCCTGACCGAGATGGAGCTTGATGGTTTTGCGGATCGTGATCCGGCAACTCTGTCGGGCGGGCAGAAGGCGCGGGTGGCGCTCGCGCGGGTTCTTGTTTCACAGCCCCGTCTGTTGCTGCTCGACGAACCCTTTTCCAAGCTCGACATGGCGCTGCGCAGTCAGATGCGCGCCCTTGTCTTCGCCCGTGCGCGCAGGGCAGGCCTCCCGGTCGTTCTCGTCACGCATGACGAGGCCGATGCAGACGCCGCTGGCGGTCCCGTGCATAGGCTGGGTGGACAGGACCTGGGGCATGGCTGAGATCGGTGAGACCGCGAACGATATCCTTCTCCTCGGCGGTGGTCACGCGCATGTCGAAGTGATCCGACAGTTGGGGCAGCTTGGTCTGGGTGCACGGATCACGCTCGTTTCTCCCGGTCGCCATGCGCCTTATTCCGGCATGCTGCCGGGTTACATCGCCGGCGCCTACAGCTTCGGTGACTTCCATATTGATCTTGCCGCGCTCTGTGACCGCTTCGGGGTGACCTTCCGGGAAACCTCCGCTGAGCAGATCGATCCCTCGCGACAGCTGGTCCAGTTGGCCGATCAGTCGGATATCACCTATCGGCTGCTCTCCATTGATATAGGGTCCACGCCCTCGCTGCCGAATGGGATAACGGCCGGCATTTCCGTGAAGCCGATTGCCAGCTTTACCGAGCGCCTCGCGCATCTCGATCGCCTGGTCGCCGATGGCCAGCTTCTGAGGCTTGCAGTTGTCGGTCAGGGGGTGGCCGGGGTGGAAGTGGCGTTTGCCCTGCGGGAAAGATTTGCGGGTCGTGGTGTAGAGATCGCACTGGTCGGGCGTGCCGGCGAACCGGTGCGGGAGCGGAGTGCGCTCGCATGCCGACTGGTGCTTCGGGAGATGCAGGCGGCAGGTCTCGCCCATCATTCCGGCTTCGATGTCATCGACTTTCGCGATGGCGAACTTGTCTCTCGCGATGGCCGACGTCTTGCCGTCGATGAAGTCGTTTGGACCACGTCGAGCGGTCCACAGGGATTTCTCCGCCAGAGCGGGCTTTTGCTGGATGGTGGCGGTTTCATTCGCGTCGACGAGTCCCTGCGTTCCCTGTCTCATCCGGATGTCTTCGCTGCCGGGGACGCTGCTTCGCTACCCGATCCGCGTCCGAAGGCCGGCGTCTTCGCCGTCAGGCAAGGGCCCGTCCTGGCGGAGAACATCCATCGCACACTGCTGGGGACGGCGCTTGTCGCCTATCGTCCGCAGCGTTCCTGGCTGGTGCTCATCTCCCTTCCGAAAGGGCGCGCGATTGCTGACAAGTTGGGATTGGCGGTCTCCGGGCGCTGGGTTGCCCGCTGGAAGGATCGGATCGATCGGCGCTTCATGCAGCGTTACTCGTCGGAGACGGCGGAAGAGGCTTGAGCCCTGCGACGTCTCATCCTGAAGCACGACTTGTTGCCCGGCGATGGCGCTTGAGACTTCGCGATTGACTTTCTGTATACAATGTGGCTCCTTTGCCTCGATAGAGGAGGAGCTGTCATGTCCAAACCGACCTTTCCGATGAATGCTTGGTATGCTGCGGCCTATGATGTGGAGTTGAAACGACAGCTCTTGCCGCGCACCATCTGCAACAAGCCGATTGTCCTGTATCGCAAGGAAAATGGCGCGCCGGTTGCTCTCGCGGATGCCTGTTGGCACCGGCTGGTGCCGCTGTCGCTCGGACGGCTGGAGGGCGATAATGTCATCTGTGGCTATCACGGTCTTGAATTCGATGAGACGGGCCGATGTGTATACATGCCGTCGCAGGACACCATCAATCCGTCGGCCTGTGTGAAGTCCTATCCGATTGCCGAGAAGCATCGCTTCATCTGGATCTGGCCCGGTGATCCGGCGCTGGCCGATCCCGCGCTAATCCCCGACATGCACTGGAACCAGGATCCGGAGTGGGCGGCGGATGGGAAGCTGATCGAGGTGAAGTGCGACTACCGTCTTGTTGTCGACAACCTGATGGATCTGACGCACGAAACCTTCGTGCACGGCTCCTCTATCGGCAATCGGGCGGTTGCCGAAGCGCCGTTTGAAGCCAGCCACTCCGACCGCTTTGCCTATATCACCCGCTGGATGGAGGATATCGATCCGCCCCCGTTCTGGCGCAAGCAGTATGGCCGCCCGGGCAAGGTCGATCGCTGGCAGATCATTCGCTTCGAGGCGCCGTGCACCGTGACGATCGATGTCGGTGTCGCCGAAGCCGGGACGGGCGCCAAGCAGGGCGATCGCTCCAAGGGCGTAAACGGCTATGTGCTGAACACGATCACCCCGTCGACCGACAAGACCTGTCTCTACTTCTGGGCCTTCGCCCGCAATTACGATCTCGGCAATCAGGCCCGCACGCACGAGCTTCGCGAAGGGGTGGCCGGGGTGTTTCGCGAGGACGAAGAGGTGCTGGAGGCTCAGCAGCGGGCGATCGATGCCAATCCGGATCACCAGTTCTACAATCTCAACATCGATGCGGGATCGATGTGGGCCCGCAAGCTCATCGACCGAATGATCGATGCTGAGCTTAGACCCCAGTCCGGCCCCCATGCCGTAGCCGCGGAGTGATTTCATGAGCCTCGATCAGGATCGTGCGCCCAAGCAACAGACGGCCAAGGCTCTGCTCGGGCTCCGTGATCTCATCATCAATGGCGAAATCCAGCCGGGCGAACGGTTGTCGGAGGTGGCGCTGGCCGAACGCCTCTCAGTATCGCGCACGCCGCTTCGGGCTGCCCTGCAGCGGCTGGAGCAGGAAGGGCTGGTCGCGCTCATTCCGTCCGGCGGGTATGCCGTTCGCTCCTTTACACGTCAGGACGTTATCGATGCGATCGAGCTCAGGGGTGTGCTCGAAGGAACGGCCGCCCGGCTGGCTGCGGAGCGGGGCGCATCGGCGGTCCGGATGAAGGCGATACGAGAGGTGGTACAAGGCCTCGATGACGTGCTGCAGGTCGAGGCTGCCGAGATGGATTTCGAGCGTTACGAAGCCCTGAACGGCGAGTTTCATCGCCAGCTCTGGGATCTCGCGGGCAGCGACGTTCTGCGGCGGGAAATCGAACGCATGACGAGCCTGCCCTTTGCCAGTCCCAACGCCTTCGTCAATACCGAGGCCAATGCGCCGGCCTTCTACCGGACGCTTGTCGTCGCACAGGCGCAGCATAAGGCCATCGTGACGGCGATCGAATTGCGGGAAGGGGCCCGCGCGGAGGGAGTGGCGCGCGAGCATGCGCGTCTTGCGCGGCAAAATCTCGATTTCGTGCTGGAGGAACAGCCCGATCTGCGCCGGAAGGTTCTGGCGCTCGCCCTGATGGCGGGCTGATCGGGTCGGCACATACATATATCTGGGAGGACTTCATGCGTTCCAAGCTGGAATGGCGCCCTGCGCGTGTCATAGAGATCGAAACCCCGGCAGAGGATGTCCGGGCCCTGACCTTCTCGGTCGAAGGGTTGCGCTCGGCCTTCGACCCGGGCTCGCATACCAACATCAAGGTCATGATCCGGGGGGAGCCTGCCAACCGGACCTATACCGTGCTGCCGAGTGCGCCAGGGACCTTGAAGATTGCCGTGAAGCTGCATCCGAACAGCCGTGGCGGTTCGGCTTTCGTCTGGGGCATGGCGCTCGGTGACGAAACAGAGATGACGGAACCGGAGAACCGTTTCGAGCTCTCTTGGCGGGCATCCCGTTATCTGCTGATCGCCGGTGGGATCGGCATTACGCCAATCTATGGGATGGCGAAGACGCTTGTTGCGCGCGGTCAATCCGTGCGGCTGATCTATGGGGCCAAGAGCCGGGCGCAGATGGCTTTTGGCAACGAGTTGCAGACGCTGCTGGGCGATGGTCTGCAGACATTCGTCCAGGACGATGGTCAGGCCTTCGACCTTGCCGCCGAATTTGCTGCGCTCCCGGTGGATGGCGAGGCCTATATCTGCGGGCCCCACGGCCTGCTGGAGGCTGCGCGCAATACATGGCGCGAAAGCGGGCGGTCGATGAGCCGGTTGCGTTTCGAGGTCTTTGGAGACAGTGGCCGGTTTGCCGAGCAGCCGTTCTCGGTGACCATCCCGCAGTATGGCCGTACCGTGGACGTGCGGGCTGACCAGACCATGCTCGATGCGCTGATGGAGGCGGGGATCGACATGATTTACGACTGTCGCCGCGGTGAATGTGGGCTCTGCGCCGTCAGCGTGATCGGCGCGACTGAACCGATCGATCATCGCGACGTGTTCTTCTCCTCGGAAGAACGGCATGAGGGCGACAAGATGTGTGCCTGCGTTTCACGGGCGGTGGGCGGCAATATCACCATCGACACGGGTTATCGGAGGGAAGCGCTGCGCGCCTGATCCTCGCCGGCGCGTGCTGATGTGTTGGGTCCCTGGTCTTTGGCCTGAGCGACATCGACTGGGCAAGGCTGCGGATGACCGCCGGTCTATGTCTCAGCGATGAGGCAGCCTGGCGAGAGGCATGGGATGGTTCGAGCCGGAAACGTCCTTCCGGCCCTGACCCGCTGCTACAGGCCCAGGATCAGAAGGGCTGCCAGAACAAGTACCGCCAGGAAGGCGGTCTCTGCCACCAGCAGCCCAATGGCGCGGCCACCTATCTTGAAGACCTCCGGAAGCGATGTCTTGACACCGACGGCAGCGATGGCGACCAGCAGCGCCCAGCGGGACAGGGTACCGGCCCAATCGCTGACGACCGGCGGAATGGTCACCAGCGAGTTCAGCGTTCCGAGCAGGAGAAAGGCCACCACAAAGCCCGGAAGCAGGGGCGGGCGTTTTACATCGCTGGAAACGCTTTTGCGGAAGGCAAGGGCCGCGAGCAGGACGACGGGTGCCAGCATGGTGACCCGGATGAGCTTGACGAAGACGGCCGTCTCGCCCGCCGGCACGGAAACCGAAAAGCCAGCGCCGGCGACCTGGGCCACATCATGGATGGTGGCGCCGAGAAAGATGCCGGTCTGATGATCGTCAAGACCGGCCATGCTGGCGATGATCGGGTAGAAGATCATGGCAAGCGTGGAGAGCATGGTCACGCCGATCACCGTGAACACCATCTGTTGGTCGGCTTCCTTGCCTCGGCTGCCGAGTGTCGCGGAGATCGCCAGAGCGGCGGAGGCGCCGCAGATGGCCACCGCACCGCCGGTCAGCACGCCGAAGGCGGTGCTCTGGCTGAGCAGTTTCGAGGCCAGAATTCCAAAGGCAATCGTCAGCACCACGGCGGCCACAATCATTCCTATGACCGGGGCTCCCAGATCTGTGAACATGGCGACACTGACTCGTAAGCCCAAAAGCGCAATGCCCAGCCTCAAGACCACGCGCGATGCGAAGTCGAGACCGGCGGCAGTCTTCGGGTCTTCTGCGAGGAAATGCAGGGCAAGCCCGATCAGTATCGCGAGCAGCATGGCCGGTGCGCCATAGTGTTCGGACAGGAAGGCCGAGGCCAGCGCGATCAGGACCGTGACCGAGAGGCCGGGAAACAGTCTCTGCCAATGCTCTCTGATGGTCGCAGATGGACGTTCCCGCTCCGGATCGGGCGAGACTGTCGGCAGCTCTGGCATGGGATCACCTCTGGGGACATCGCGCCACGGATAAAGGCCCTATCCGGCGCCGCAGGCGTGGGACGGGATGCGCAGGCTGACCGCGCATCCCTCTGGCATTAGTTCAGATCAGCGGCTCGCTCGGCGTCAACCTTCTTCTGAGCCTCGGCAACGGCAGCCGTGAACTCCGCGAAGACTTCTGCACCGCCGGTGACATTTGTCTTGAACCAGTCGAAGACCGGAGCAACGGCTGTCTTGAAGGCTTCCTTCTCGGCAGGCGTCGGCACGTAGATTTCGCCGCCAGCCTTGGCGAAGTCCTGATAGGCGGCGATTTCCTTGCGCTTCGGCGAGGCAAACGTTGCCTGCTGGAGGGCTGCAAAGCCATCGACGACAATCTGCTTCTGCTCCGGCGTCAGGCTCTGGAAGCGGTCGTTCGACATCCACCAGAAGGCGCCCATGTAGCTGTGGCCGTCGAGCGTCAGATACTTCAGGCCGGCATCCGGGAACTTCATCGACATGATGTCGGTGATGCCATTGGCCGTGCCTTCGACAACGCCCGTCTGCAGCGAGGTGAAGAGTTCCGGCCACGGGATCGGGGTAGGGGCGGCACCCACGGCGGTCGCAACCTGCTGCGGCAGATCGGCTGGGACCGTGCGCATCTTCAGGCCCTTCAGGTCCTCGGGCGACTTCACGGTTTTCTTGGTGTTGGCATAGTTGCGCCAGCCACCGGTGTTACCGATGGTCATCAGGCGGATCTTGTTGTCGCTGTCGGTAAGCGCACGCTCACGAAGCTTGCGGGTGAAGTCCCCCGTCAGCACGGCTTCCGCCACGCGGTCGTCGCTCATCAGGTAAGGCAGGTCGAGGACCTGGATATAGGGGAAGAGGCCTGCTGCACCGCCCGAGGTCGAGATATAGACGTCGAGCGAACCGTCGGCGATGCCCTGGAGGCATTCCTCGCCGGTGGCGCAGAGCTGCGTGCCCATGAAGATTTCGACGGCGATCGCACCGTTCGAGGCGTTCTCGATGTAATTTTTGAAGACGACAAGACCGTCATAGTCCTCGTCGTTTTCGTTGGAGTTGGCGGTTGCGCGCAGCGTGATATCGGCCGCCTGCGCCACCCCGCTGATCGTCAGCGCGCTGGCGAGCAGCAATGTCTTCAGCATGGTCTTGAGCATGTCGTTACCTCCCGGTTTCTCAAGTTAGTCGACGAAGCCCGCAAGGCGCGGGACGGTCAGGGTCAAGGCGGGGAAATAGGTGATCAGGAAGATCACCACGATCTCCGCCAAGAGGAATGGCATGACGGCCTTGGCGACTGTCTCGACCTTCAGTCCGGAGACCGAGGACGTGACGAAGAGCACGAGGCCCATCGGCGGTGTCAGCAGCCCGACCGTCAGGTTCACCACCATGATGATCGCGAAATGGACCGGATCGACGCCCAGCTCGACGAAAATTGGCCCGAGGATCGGCCCCAGCACGATGATAGCGGGACCCGCATCGAGGAACATACCGACCACGAACAACAGGATGTTGACGAGGAAGAGCAGAACCAGCGGGTTATCGCTGAGGCTGAGGAAGATATCGGCCAGCATTTCCGGCGTATGTGCAAGCGAGGCAACGGTCTTGAAGGCCATGGCGGCGCCGATCAGGAGCAGCACGACGGCCGATGTCATGGCCGAGCGCATCAGGATGCCCGGGATGTCGCGATATTCCAGCGTGCCGATGACAAAGAGGCCGAGGAAGAACGCATACCCGGCTGCGATCGCGGCAGCTTCCGTCGGGGTGAAGACGCCGCCCAGGATGCCGCCCATGATGATGACGGGTGTGAGCAGCGGCCAGAAGGCGCCGATCATCGCCCTGCCGCGCTCGCGCCAGGAGGCGCGTTCGGTGGCGGCTGGCAGGTTGTAGTGGTTGGCAAGCAGGCGGATCATCACCATCAGGCTGATGCCGATGAGGATGCCGGGCACGATGCCGGCCAGGAACAGGGCCGCAACGCTTTCGCCCATGACATAGGCATAGATGATCATGATGCCGGAGGGCGGGATGATCGGGCCGATGATGGCGGATGCCGCGGTGATGCCGGCGGCAAAGCGGCGGGTATAGCCTTCCTTTTCCATGGCCGGGATCAGCATGGCGCCAAGGGCGGATACGTCGGCGACGGCCGAGCCGGAGATGCCGGCAAACATCATGGAATCGACGACGTTGACCTGGGCGAGGCCGCCGCGCATATGGCCGACCATGGCCTGGGCAAAGCGGACGATGCGCAGGGTGATGCCGGCGCGGTTCATCAGCTCCCCGGTCAGCATGAAGAAGGGGATCGCCATCAGCGGGAAGCTGTCCATACCCGCATAGATGTTGCGGTAAAGCAGCACGATGTCGCGCTCCTGACCGTTCCACCAGAGGATCAGAGCCGGTGCCGCAATCAGGCCAAAGACAATCGGCAGGCCGAACAGCAGGAAGATGACAAAGAGGGGAAGGAAGAGGCTCAGCATCATTCGGCTCCCAGCTGTCCGGCGATGCGGATCGGCATCAGTTCGCGGTCACGCCCCGTCAGCTTGAGAAACGCACGCAGGATAAGCTCGATGTTGACGACGAACATCAGCGTCACGCCCACGGCCAGCGACGCCATCATCCAGCCGCGCGGCACCTTCATCCAGGTCGAGAGATCGAACGAGGTCGGAACGGCGATCGCGGACATGGCGAAACGTCCGCCGATGCCGGTCACCTCGTTCCAGCCGATGCGCATGCCGACATAGAGAACGGTTGCGCTGAGCAGCAGGAAGACGAAGGTGATCAGGCTCGAGAGGAGCCGCGGCAGGTGGTCGATGATCATGCCGATCGCAACGAAGCCGCCTTGCCTAAAAGCAGTAGGCACCAGCAGGCCGGTCATCCAGAGCATCAGGAAGCGGGAGGCCTCCTCGCTCCAGGGCAGAGCGTTGCCGAGGAAATAGCGGAAGAAGACCTGCATCAGCATGAAGAAGAGCATGATGCCGAGAGCACCGGCGCCCAGCCACAGGCCAACCATCAACACGGCGGCATTAAGCCGGCCGATCAGATTGGTCAGGTTTGATAGTGCCGTCATGTCTCCACCCGTTTCTTGCCATCGGTCAATTCGGCGCGACTATCGAAGTTTCGTCCCCGTCGTTCAAACACGACTGTTTCCGTTTCAGGCACTGCCGGAGCAAAATCCTCCTTGCAGCCCATGTTCCGGATGGTCCTCTTTTGTCCCGCCGATGCATGCAGAGCATGCATGGATGACCTTCTCCCAAATTCACATCAGACGGCAAAGCGTCCGAAGCGTCCTCCTGAGAAGCACAGCGGCTCTCCCTGCCGATGTGCGACCCTTATCACCCTCCCGATGATGATCGTGTGATCGCCTGCATCGTGCTGCGCCTGCTGCAGACATTCGAAGCGGGCCAACGTCCCCTGAAGAACCGGAACACCTTCATCGTTGATCCCGACCTCAATGCCGTCGAAGCCGCTGCCGCCGCGCGTGAAGGCCGCGCTCAGATGATCCTGATCGGCGCCAAGAACGTGGATCGCGAAGTGCTCGGCACCAATGAAAGCCGCATGCCGCGATGAGCTCTTGGCCGGCGACCACAGCACCAGCGGCGGATCGAGTGAAACAGAGGCAAAGCTGTTGACCGTCATGCCGATCGGACCGTCTGAGGTCATGGCCGTCACCACGGTCACGCCCGTGGTGAAGCTGCCGAGCGCATTGCGGTAGGCGCGATGGTTCTCTGCCATCGGCACGAACAATGTTTCAGCTGCGGGATTGCTGTCATTGGCAGCCATCATCAGGCGACCTCCCGTCCAATCGCGAGCGTGTAGAGCTCGAACCAGGTCTGGCGGTCCATGTCGAACTTCAACGCGTCCGATATCTTCGCGATACGATCGAGCGAGTTGGTGCCCATGACCGGCAGGATAGCGGCCGGGTGGCGCAGCAGCCAGGCCACGGCGACAGCCGTTTCATCAACGCCATGTTCCGCGCCGATCCGCTTGAGGGCGGCGAGAAGGTCCGGCTTCGATCCGTCAAAAAGGCGCCCGCCACCCAGCGGCGACCAGGCCATTGGCGGCACCATGCGCTCCTGCAGATAGGCGAGGTCGCCATTCACGAAGGCATCGGTGGCGAGAAGGCTCATCTCGATCTGGTTGGTGACGAGATTGTTCTCCATCGACGACTGCAGAAGCGAGAAGTCCCAGGGGCGGAAGTTGGAAACGCCGACGGCGCGCACCTTACCCGATGCGATCAGGGCATCGAGCGCAGGGCCCGTTTCATCGGGATCGATCAGCGGATCGGGGCGATGGATCAGGAGGAGGTCGACATGGTCGGTACCCATGTCGGTGAGCGAGGCTTCGACCGAGGCGGTGATGTGTGCGGCGGAGGTGTCGTAATACTTGACGCGGGCTGCCGAATGGCGACCGACCGGGGCGACGATGTCGCATTTGGTGACGATCTCGAGCTTGTCGCGCAGGCCGGGCGAGGCCTTCAGCGCATTGCCCAGGATCGCTTCTGCGGTGTAGCCGCCATAGATGTCGGCCTGGTCCATGGTAGTAATACCCTGGGCGAGGCAAGCCTCGATCTTGGCCTGCACATGCTTCTGCGAGGTGTCGGCATCGTCGCCGATGCGCCACATGCCGTAAACGAGGCGGCTGAAGGTAAGATCAGGGGTAAGATTGACGCGCTGCATCAGCGGCGAACTCCATTTCCGAGAGGGGTGGCGGGCGTTTCCGAGGGAACGCGGCCATAGGCGTGGGGAAGCGAGACGGTCTTCAATTCCGGCAGCACCTTGGTGCCGAAATGAACTGCCTCGTCGATATGCGGATACCCTGACAGGATGAAGGCGCGGATGCCCATCTTCCGGTATTCTTCCAGCTCCGACAGGATCTGGTCCGTCGAGCCGACGAGGGCTGCTCCGCAGCCGGAGCGGGCGCGGCCGATGCCTGTCCACATATGTGGCTCGATGTAGCCGAACTGGTCGGCGAGTTCGCGGGCCCGGGCCTGATGGGCGACACCGAGCGAAATCGAGTCATGGGCGCGGTCGCGGATCAGCTTGCCGTATTCGTCGTCGAGCTTCGAGGCGATGTATTCAGCGTAGTCGCGCGCTTCCTTTTCCGTGTCGCGGACGATCATGTGAACGCGCAACCCGTAATCCAGCGTGCGGCCATGGGCTTCTGCACGTGCATGCACGGCCTTCATCCGCTCGGCGAGCTGTTCCTTCTTTTCCGGCCACATCAGATAGACGTCGCATTGCGCGCCGCAGAGCTCCAGCGCATCGGGGGAGTAGCCGCCGAAATAGAGGAGGGGGCCGCCATTCTGCTGGTAGGGCTTTGCCGGATCGGTCGAAACGCCCTTGAACTGGTAGACCTCTCCCTCGTGGTCGATCGTGTCGCGCGTCCAGGCCTGGCGCAGGATCTGCACGACTTCATGGCTGCGGCGATAGCGAAAGGCGCTGTCGGCGAGTTCGCCCGGGAAATCCGAGCTGATGACGTTCAGCGTCAGGCGACCTTTCAGCATGTGGTCGAGGGTCGCCACGGTGCGCGCTAGCATGATCGGCTGCATCTCGCCGCAGCGGATGGCCGCGAGCATGTTGATCTTGGTCGTGATCGGCGCGCAGCCCGCCACGAAGCTCAACGTGTCCTGGCCGACCTGATAGGAAGAGGGGCAGAGAATGTTGCGAAAGCCCAGCTGCTCGGCCTTCTGGACGATGTCCGAGCAATGCTCCCAGCTGGAGCGCAGGGCGCCATCCGGCACGCCGAGAAACTGATAATCGTCAGAGCAGAGCGCCGCGAACCACGACACTTCCGCGCCTTCGAGATCGGCCGATGTGACGGGTACGACGGTCATTGAGGTCTCCTCCGGGGCTCCAACTTTCCTCTTGCGTAACACCCGGTTTGATGTAGATCAATAGTATATCAATTTTTCTCCGGCGATACCGAAGTGCCACAAAATTCCGCGACGCCTCCGCCCGGCAGTCTTCCGATCTATGTGCAGATCACCGAGCTTCTCGTCCGCGACATCGCGGCAGGACGGCTGATTGATGGCGAAAAGTTGCCGCCGGAACGGGAGATGGCGGAGGAGCTCGGCATTGCGGTGGGCACGCTGCGCAAGGCGCTGGCCGAGCTGCAGAACCGAGGGCTTCTGGAGCGCATCCAGGGGTCCGGCAATTATGTCCGGGCGATCTCCGATCCGAAGTCCGTCTATGCGATGTTTCGTCTGGAGCTCTTGGCCGGCGGCGGTTTGCCGACGGCCGAGATCCTGTCCATCGACCGGCTGCCGAAGCCGTCGGAACTGCCGGCCTTCGGAACGTCTGGCGAGGCGCACCGGATCCGGCGTCTGCGCCGTCTTTCCGGCAAGCCGGCGGCGCTTGAGGAGATCTGGCTCGACGGGTCCTATATCGATGTGATCGATCCCGAAGCCGTGTCGGAATCCCTCTATCTGTTCTACCGGACGAAACTGTCGCTCTGGATCGCCCGTGCCGAGGACCAGATCGGCCTCGATCAGGTGCCGGACTGGGCGCCCGAGAGCTTCGGCCAGATGGCTGGGGCACCCATCGTCCATATTCAACGCATCAGCCAGGACCCGGACGGCGTGCGCGCCGAAGTCTCGCGCACCTGGCTCGACCATACCGTCGCGCGCTACGTCTCGCGGCTGAAATGAAGGGGCTGCAGTGCGGCCCAACCCAGGAGGAAAGAGTGGCAGGATTGAATTACGGGATCATCGGTTGCGGCATGATGGGGCAGGAGCATCTGCGCAATATCGCGCTTCTGGAGGACGCGTCGGTTGCGGCGATCTTCGAACCGGATGCCGGCATGCGGGCGCTCTCTGCACAGGCGGTGCCGGAGGCTGAGATGGTCGGTTCGATCGAGGAACTGCTGGCCGTCGAGGCCGTGAACTGCTTGCTGATTGCCAGCCCCAACTATCTGCATCTGGAACAGCTGGAAAAGATCGCCGCGATCCGGCCGCTGCCGGTTCTCGTGGAGAAGCCGCTGTTCACCGATCCCGCCGATGCACCCCGCCTTGCCGCTCTTCGCGCCGCCTATCCGGCACCGATCTGGGTGGCGATGGAATATCGCTATATGCCCCCCGTCGCGCGGATGATCGACGAGGCGGAGGACGCCACCGGTGGCATCCGCATGCTGACGATCCGCGAGCACCGCTTTCCTTTCCTGGAAAAGGTCGGCGACTGGAACCGCTTCAACCGCAATACCGGCGGGACGCTGGTCGAAAAATGCTGCCACTTCTTCGACCTGATGCGGCATATCCTGAAATCCGATCCGGTGCGCGTCATGGCCTCCGGCGGGCAGTCGGTAAACCATCTCGACGAGGTCTATGACGGCAAGCGCTCGGACATCTGGGACAATGCCTATGTCATCGTCGACTTCGCTTCGGGCGCTCGCGCGATGCTGGAGCTCTGCATGTTCGCCGAGGGCGCGCGCTATCAGGAGGAGATCTCGGCCGTCGGACCGAAGGGCAAGATCGAATGCCTGGTGCCCGGCCCCGGGCGCTTTTGGCCGGAGCATCTCGGCGAGCCGCCGATCGCCCAGGTGATCGTCTCACCGCGCGATCCGAAGGGGCCGCGCATGGTCGAGATACCCGTCGATCCGCAATTGCTCGAGGCCGGCGACCACAATGGTTCGACCTTCTACCAGCATCAGCGTTTCCAGAAGGCAGTTCGGGGAGAGCAGTCGGTCGAGGTGGCAATCGAGGATGGCTGGTGGGCAGTCGCCATGGGGCTTGCGGCCCAGCGCTCGGCTGAAAGCGGGCAGGCTGTAACTTTCCCTCTGCCATTCTCGCCACAGGCTGGTTGAACCCATCGGCCAATTGGCCTTCGATCTCACGGATCTGCTGCGAACAATTGGCGGGTTCCTGCGTTTGGTCTTGCGTGCCAATGCCAGGAGAAGCCTTCGTGAACGAGTATAGTTTCGGCCCCGTGATCGAGGATGACGGGGTCTTGTTTCGGCTGTGGGCGCCACTTTGCGCCACAGTCTCGGTGGAGATTGCCGGGCAGGCACCACGCGACATGGAGCGGAAGCCGGGCGGCTGGTTTCATTTGAAGGTCCCCGATATCGGGCATGGTACGACCTATTGCTTCCATCTGCCGAATGGACTGTTGGTTCCGGATCCCGCCAGCCGCCATCAACCCGAGGATGTCTTCGGGCCAAGCGAAGTCATCGACCTTTCCCGACATGCCGGGCGGGACATGGTCTGGCGCGGACGGCCGTGGGAGGACATGGTTGTCTACGAAGTGCATGTCGGCAGCTTCACGGAGGACGGAACCTTCCTTGCGCTCATCGAGCGCCTCGATCACCTCTCGGCGCTCGGAATTACGGCGATACAGCTGATGCCGATCGCCGACTTTCCCGGTCGCTGGAATTGGGGTTATGATGGGGTGCTGCCCTATGCTCCCGACAGCCGCTATGGGCGGCCGGAAGATCTCTTGCTGCTCGTCGAGGCGGCCCATCGGCGCGGCATCTCCGTCTTTCTCGACGTCGTCTACAACCACTTCGGTCCGGCGGGAAATTTCATTCCGGCCTATGCGCCGCTGTTTTCGCCTCATCATCAGACGCCCTGGGGCGACGGTATCAATTTCGATGACGAACACAGCGACAAGGTTCGGGCGTTCCTGATCGAGAACGCCCTGTATTGGATCGAAGAGTTTCATGTCGATGGGCTGCGGTTCGATGCGGTGCATGCGATCCGTGACGACAGTCAGCCGCATTTTCTCGATGAACTTGTGGCGCGGATTCGGACACGTTTTCCTGACCGGCGCGTTCACACGATGATCGAAAACGAAGAGAACGATCCTGACCTTCTCGAACGAGATCGGGTGTCCAGTACCACCAGAATCGATGCGCAGTGGAACGACGACCTGCACCATGCCCTGCATGTGGTCACCACCGGCGAGACCTTCGGTTATTACGCCGATTACAACAATGCTGGCGCGGCTCTCGCGAAATCTCTCGCGGAAGGCTTCGTCTATCAGGGCGATGTCATGCCCTATCGCGGGGAGCGTCGTGGTCGGCCGAGCGGCCATCTGTCGCCTGCTGCCTTCGTGTCGTTCCTGCACAATCACGACCATATCGGCAATCGCGCCCGGGGCGATCGGGTCATGGCGGCTCTCCCCGAGCGGACGCTGGCCTTTGCGGCAGCGTTGATGCTGCTTTCGCCGCAAATCCCGATGCTGTTCATGGGTGACGAATGGGGCTCCAGACGGCCTTTTCCCTATTTCTGCGACTTTGAGGACGAGCTTGGTGTCGCTGTGCGGGAGGGGCGAAGGACCGAGCTTTCGAAGCTGCCGGGTTTCGAAGGAGACAACGCGCTGGATCCCACTTCGGAAGCGACATTCCGTTCTGCAATCCTCGATTGGGAGGCTGCCGCGAGCGAAGAGGGCAGGATCTGGATCGAGCGTTACCGGCAGCTGATCTCGCTTCGTCGGGAACGTGTCGTGCCTCTGTTGTCGCGCATGCGAGAGGGCGGTTGCCACTCGACCGATGACAGCGGTGGTATGCGTGTCGAATGGCCCCTCGATAACGGACTGCATTATGTCCTGGTAGCCAACCCCACGTCTCGAAATCTGAACACAAGGCAGGAAAGAAATCTGGTCGAGGTCGTCTATGCGCTCGGCGAGCACAGGCCCGATCGTCTCGGGCCATGGTCCCTCGTCTTCGGTGTGCGGGGCTGAAAAAGCTCCGTCACGCGCCCATGCGATCGGCCAGATGCATCACTTCAAGGGCAGACTTTGCCACCATGTCGGCGCCGATATTGCCAAAGGCGCGTGGGCTCTTCATCACCGCAGGACCGCCCACGGCGATCTTCATTGCACCCAGGCCGCGATTGGATTGGATCCGTCGAATGGCGGCGGCACATTCATCGACCTCGTCGACCCGACCGACCGAAATGCCGAGAAGGCTGTAGGAGGAGTTCGACAGGCGCATATAGAGGTTGTCGTTGAGTTCCAGGTCGGCTCCTCCATCGACCTCCCATCCCATGTCGCGAAAACAGGAGGCGACGATCGATACGCCGATGGTGTGCAGGGCGCCCTGGGTCCGCGCGAGTAGCACACGTCGCGCTTTCTGACGGTCGCGGATGGTCTGGCTGCGGTTTTGCGAGAGATGATTGACGATCATCCCCAGCCGTGTCGATGCCACGGCAACCTGTATGAAGTCGGTCTCGTCGTTGCACCACAACCGACCGAGATGTGCCGCGACGGGCGAAAAAAGCTGGATGGCGAGGGTGTGCATCGGCAGGTCACTGCGCTGCAACTCCTCGATCATATCCCGATGACCGCGGGGATCGGGTTGGATCAAGGCTTGTGTCAGGGCTGCGCGGTAGCCAATCGCCTTTTCCGTGCCGGGTAACTCGCGCGCCTTTGGATCCAGTTCGGGATGCAGGTGAAAATCGAACTCGGGAGGAATGTCGCCATCCCGAATTTCTGATGTGAGATCTGTATGGCTTGCGCTCACCAGCCGAGGCACAGCTCCGCGAATAGCGCTTTCGAGAATGCGCTGTTCGAGGCTTGTCAGCTTCGCATCTGTCTTAGACGTTCCAGATTTGCCGTCGGCCCTGGCCGGAGGTTGCTCCGGAGGTCCCCCGCTTCTGTCACCCGCCATATCACCCTCCCGGTCATCGGCTTGGGCGGTTCCGCTCATCCCGACGCGACACTACTGCATTCCTGCGCTCTCGCCAAACCTTACGTAGTCTTATATGCGAGATACCCACTTCTAGTTTGACTTCAGCGATCTTCCGCACGGTGAAGTCGAGTTGGTAGTTCCTGCTGGCCCGCCCTTCCAGAACGGCGAACTTCGCTCGTCTGGCGGGGTGCGCCCAGGCCGTTGCGCGCTGCGGCGGCGATGTGGCGTGCCGTCAGCTTGGCCTCCTCATACATGTCCTCCGGGCTTGCCTGCGCGATGAACGTATCCGGCAATGTCAGGGTTCGGACGGCGCAACGCCCGTCCAAAAGGCCGCGATTGGCGAGATGGTGGAGGACGAGACCGCCGAAGCCACCCGTTGCACCTTCTTCCACGGTCACCAGAGCGGCATGATTGTTGATGAGATCGGCCAGGAGTGTCGCGTCGAGCGGTTTTGCAAAACGGGCGTCGGCGACCGTGACGGAAATCCCTTCGAGAGCCAAGAGACGTCTCGCCTTCAGACAGTCGGCGAGCCGTGTGCCGAACGACAGTATAGCCACGTCGTCACCACGCTCGACGATCCGACCGCGACCGATCGGCAGGATCTCTCCCCTGGCGGGAAGTGCGACCCCCGTGCCTTCACCGCGCGGATAGCGAAAGGCGATCGGCCCCTGGTCGTGGGCGGCGGCTGTTGCCACCATATGGACGAGTTCGGCCTCGTCGCTTGCTGCCATCACCGTAAAGCCCGGCAGGTTTGCGAGATAGAGGACGTCGAAGGCGCCGGCATGCGTCGGTCCGTCTGCCCCGACCAGCCCGGCCCTATCGATTGCAAAGCGCACGGGCAATTGCTGGAGCGCCACGTCGTGAACGATCTGGTCGTAGGCGCGCTGCAGGAATGTCGAATAGATCGCACAGAATGGCTTCATGCCGCTTGCAGCAAGACCGGCCGCGAACGTTACAGCATGCTGTTCGGCAATGCCGACATCGAATGCACGATCGGGCAGAGCGGCCTGAAACCTGTCGATGCCGGTGCCCGCTGCCATGGCCGCCGTGATCGCCACGATGCGGTCGTCGGTCCTGGCCTCCTCGATCAAGGCATCGGCGAAGACCTTCGTATAGCTTGGCGCCTTTGCCTGCACCTTGGTCTGGGTTCCGGTCGCAACATCGAACGGATTGACCCCGTGATACTTGTCGGCTGCCTGCTCTGCGGGGGCATAACCGGCGCCCTTGCGCGTGACGACATGCAACAACACCGGGCCGCCCTGTTGGTCCCGCAGTTCGGTCAAGAGCGGCAGAAGCAGATCGAGATCGTGGCCATCGATCGGGCCGCGATAGTCGAAGCCGAAGTTCTGGAACAGGTTGGCGGTGTTCGTCCCGACACTCTGCCGGATGTCTGACAAATGCTGGGAAAGGGCTCCGGTCGAGGCAGAGATCGACATGTCGTTGTCATTCAGGATCACGATCAAACGTCGGCCCGAGGTGCCGGCGTTGTTCATGGCCTCGAAGGCCATGCCGGCCGACATCGCGCCGTCTCCAATGATGCAGATGACATGCCCCTCTTCCCCCTTGAGATCGCGGGCGGTGGCAAAGCCCAGCCCCGCCGAGATCGATGTGGAGGAATGGGCCGCGCCGAAGGGATCGAATTCGCTTTCGTGGCGCCGGGTAAAGCCAGAGAGGCCGTGCTTCTTGCGCAGGCTGCGCATGCGCTCGCGGCGTCCGGTGAGGATCTTGTGGGGATAACACTGATGGCTGACGTCCCAGATGATCGTGTCGCGCGGAGCCGAAAAGGTGGCATGGATGGCCACTGTCAGTTCAATGACGCCGAGGCTTGAGCCAAGGTGGCCGCCGGTTTCGGAGACGATCCGCAGAGTTTCCCCGCGCAATTCCTCGGCAAGGCGACAGAGTGATGCGTGGTCCAGGACTTTCATATCGTCTGGGACGCGCACCTGGTCGAGAAAAGGCGTGGCGAAGTCATTCGCAAAAGAAAAACCCACTGCGCTCTCCTCCCACGAAAGAGCCCAATTCTGCCGGGTCCGTTGTCGATGCGAGTGCCGGATTGGCGCTTGAGGACGGCGGTTGCCGGAGAATGGTTCAATATGCGCATATTCGGAGAAGACGAGCGATATGTAAACTTTTTTTTACACTTTTGCTTCGAATTCCGCCGGGCATGTCTGCCCGGCGGAATTTGACAGCTTCGATCAGGGGGCCGGATGCGCCTTCAGATAGGCGATGACGTCGGCGATTTCCTTGGGATCCTTCAGGCCTGCAAAGGCCATGCGCGTGCCTTTGACGACGCCGCGGGGATTTTCCAGATAGGCGGCCAGAGTCGCGTCATCCCAAACCTTGCCGGCGCCGTAATCCACCATTGCCTTGGAGAATTTGAAGCCTTCGACTACGCCAGGCTGACGCCCGACGACACCCTGCAGGGAGGGGCCGACCTTGTGCTTGGCATCGGCCACGTTGTGACAGGCGCTGCATTTCTTGAACACGGCCTCGCCCGCAGCAGCGTCACCTTCCTGGGCGAAGGCGTTCTGGGACAGCAAGAGTGCTGCGGTGGTAAAGGCGGCTGCAATTATCCTCGACATGTGTATCCTCCCATGGCATCGCGGATTAAACGGTATCTAATGCTGTCATAGAATTCGACCAGCCCCGCTCTTAGCGGAATGGTTAGCCTCGCTTGATGGTCCCGAAGTCGGAACCAGACGTGAGGCCATATGTTTCGAATATACGCAAACCAACCCGGAGCCGGATCATGGCCGCAGTCATCTTTCTCGTCATCGTCCTTGCAGCCGCGTCGAGTGGCGCGATCTTCAAGCCCGGTGAATGGTATGAAGGCTTGCGCAAACCGAGCTGGACGCCGCCCAAATGGGCGTTTCCCGTCGTCTGGACCGTTCTCTACGTCATGATTGGCTATGCAGGCTGGCTGGTGTGGACCCTCTCCGGCTGGTCGCTGGCGATGGCGCTCTGGTCGCTGCAGATAGTGGCGAACGCGCTCTGGTCCTATTTCTTCTTCGGCTTGCGGCGTATGGACCTCGCGCTGGTCGATGTTGCGCTGCTCTGGCTGTCGATCGCGCTTTTCATCCTCGTCACTGCGTCCGTGGCCCCGCTCGCTGCCATTTTGTTCGTACCCTATCTCGCCTGGGTGACGGCTGCGGCCATGCTCAATCATTCCGTCCGTCGTCTCAATCCTGAGGCCTGAGCCGAAAGCCTGATCCGCAGATCTGCGAGGAAGGCGAGAAGCGACACCGCGAGCAAAAGTGCCAGCCAGACAACATCGGTACCGCGCATGGCAAGGCCGAAGGCGGCGAGCAGGGCGCTGCCGGAGATGGCGTTCGGCATAAGGAGTACCAGTGTTCGTCGCGGCTGTGGTGATGTCCGTGTCGCGACAAGGGTGACCAGCCACAAAACGAGAATTGCGACCCCGCTGATCCAGCCCGAACTGAAGAGATAGTCCAGCCATGCGGTCATCTTTGCCCCGCAGGGAGGCCGAACAGCTGAGCGAGATCCTTGAGGAAGACCCGAAGATGGGCCAGTGGATCACGTCGCACGAGCTTCTTGTTGAGGTAGGATTCCCAGGTGAGGCGCTGGACATCCGGATCTGCGCACATTGCGACGAACTTCTCGCGGAGACGGTCGTTTCGGTACCAGATCTTCTGCATGATGCCGAGGATCAGGAACACGCGACCATGGGCGCGCATGAAGGTGCGGCGGGCTTCGGCAAGCGCCTTGCCGTTTCCGGCGAGAAGCGAAAGGTGCACGGCGTCCGCCGAAAGCCGACCGCAAAGCATTGCGTAGTAGATGCCTTCGCCGGAAGACGGGGCGACGGTGCCGGCGGCATCGCCTGCCAGCAGCACGTTGCGGCCATTGTCCCATCGTTTCATCGGTTTCAGGGGCAGGGGCGCGCCTTCGCGACGAATGACGCGACAGTCACCGAGGCCGGCTGCGAGCTTCAGGGCTCGCGTCGCCTCACGGATGTTGTGGCCCTTGACGGCCGTGCCTGTGCCGATGCTCGTCTGCCCGCCATGAGGAAAGACCCAGCCGTAGAAGTCGGGAGAAATCCGGCCGTCATAAATGACATCGCAGCGGTCCGCCTTGAAGACCGCTTCGTCGGCCCCGGATGGGCTCTCGACGATCTCGTGATAGGCGAAGACATAGGGCGGTTTGCGCGAGGCCGGGAACATTAGTCGCCTGACGGCGGAATTTGCGCCATCTGCACCGATGACACGTCGGGTACTGATCCGGATCGGGTCCGGATCGGCACCCTTGGCCGTGGACGTCATCGTCAGCTCAAGCAGACCATTGTCTCCCTCGGTGAGTTCCTCGAGCTTGCCGGACAGTCTGTCCGCCCCGGCATCGGCGGCCCTTTGGCGGAGATAGGGGTCGAATGTGGCGCGATCGACCATGCCGACATAGCCGATGTCACCGATGGTCATGTCGACCGTTTTGCCGGAAGGCGCGATGATCCGCGCGGCATTGGCGCGGGAGACCAGCTGCGCTTCGGGGATGGCGAAATCAGCCAGCGCTCTTGAGGGAATTGCGCCGCCGCATGGCTTGATCCGATTGTCGGGGTCTACCAGAAGAACGCTGTGACCGGCCTGCGCCAGGCGTTCGGCAGCCATGGCTCCACAGGGGCCTCCGCCGACCACAACCACGTCATAGATCTTGGACATGCATGTCTCCCCGCCGGAGGTCCGGCTTGCGTCTTCATTCTCCAGGCATGATTGCAGCACCGGGCATGTGGGCGGACGGTCTTGCCACCTGTCGACCGATGCGTGTGGCGACGAGCGCAGAGATCAGGAACAGGCTGGCTTCGATCGCAAAGACCACAGCGAAGGCAAGCGCGTCGCTCGTCGTCAGCCAGCGTCCGAGATCAAGCGCCACCGTGCCGAGCACCCCACCAAGGCCGAAAGCGATCGCCTGTGCGGCACCCCAGACACCCATGCGCATGCCGTAGTTGGATTTTCGACCCTGGCCCGCGAGGATCATCATGGTGCCGACGGCAGCGACTGCGAAGGTGCCATTCGCCGCGCCGAGCAGGAAGATGTTGATCTCCAGGGGCCAGATCGGCGCGGCCTGTGTCGAGAGAGCCAGCGCTGCCAGGGCAAGTGCTGAGCCTAGGCAGCCCCAGATGATGAAATGCCGGGGCAGATCCGGGAAGCGCTTGCCGAAGATCGCACCCGATAGCCCGACCAGGATCATGCCAAGGAGCACGCCTCCGTGCTGCGTGCCGGAAAGACCGGTGGTTTCTCCCGGCGTCATGCCGAAAAGAAGGCCGGCATAAGGCTCAAGGATCAGGTCCTGGGTGGCAAAGGCCAGCATGGAGAGAAAGATGAACAGGGTGAACAGCCGCGATTCCTGGTCGTCGAGCACATCCTGCAGGCTTTCCCGGAAACTTGAGACGGCAGTGCGCTCTTCCGATGTGCCGATGGTTGGCCTCGCTTCCATGCCGAACACGCCGAGCATGCCAATCAGGAAGGCGATGACGCCTGTGGCAGCGGTTACGGCAACGAGACGCTCATGGGAATACGGATCGAGTTGTGTGCCAACGACTACAGATGTCAAGATGATCCCCGTGATCATCAGCATCCAGGTGATCGTTGCGGCGGCGGCTCGTCTTGCAACGGCCGTCTTCATCGCGATCAGGGCGAGCAGCGATGTGCCGGAGGCGCCGATGCCGATGCCGATCAGGATATAGGCGAGGATGGCCATCATCAGGCCCGCCAGGAACGACTGCTCGAACAGCAGCGTGGTTGCCGCCGCTCCCGTTCCGGCGATCGCAAGGAGCGCAAGGCCGCCAAGGATCCATCGGGTTCGAGACCGGCCCGTATCAGACTTGTGACCCCAGAGCGGGCGCGTGATCTGGACCCCGTAATGCAGGCCGACCAGAAGGCCGGGGATCACAGCAGCCAGTCCAAGTTCGACGATCATCACCCTGTTCAAGGTCGATGTCGTCAAGACCACGATTGCGCCAAGTGCGGCCTGAACCAGTCCCAGCCGGACGATAGCGAGCCAGCCGAGGCCTTCCTCTTCAGATTTCCCGGCTCCCGATGTCAGCGGTGCATCGCGCATCATGGCGTCTCTATCCCAGGGCTGTTGTGGACGGTGGAAGCGCGGCGAGGGCGACGGCTGCAGCCATCATGCCGGTGACATAGAGACCGACGCCGACAGCCGAATACCAGACGGCCTTGCCTTCCGGATCACGCAGGAAGCGGATCATGCAGAGAAGCTGCAGCGCCAGAACCGTGCCCACCAAAATGGCACCGGTCGTGAGGCCCGCTTGCGCAAGCAAGAGAATGACGCCTGCCTGTGGAACGGCCATGACGACGCAGGCGATGCGCGCCGCGTTCAGGGCGCCGTGCAGCACGGGCAGAGTATCGACACCCATCTGGCGGTCGCCCTTGATTGATTTGAAATCGTTCAGCGTCAGAATGCCGTGGGCACCGATGCCGTAGAACAGGGCGATCAGCAGCGTGCGCATCGATGGCGCATGCCCGAGGGCCGCGGTTGCAGCCGTAATCCAGGGAAGCGTCTCGTAACTCAGGCCGACTACACCGTTGCCGATCCAGCCATTCTGCTTGAAGCGGAACGGCGGTGCGCTGTAGCCCCAGGCGAGTGCCAGGCCGACCAGCGCGGCAGCAAAGACGAGCGGACCAAGCAGCGCTGCAACGCCCATGGAAAGGATCGACATGACAATCGCGATGCCCAGTCCCCATTGTCCCGGCATCCGGCCGGAGGGGATCACGCGGTGCGGCTCGTTGATGGCATCGACATGGCGATCGAACCAATCGTTGACCGCCTGGCTGGTGCCGCACAAGAGCGGTCCGGCAAGCAGGACGCCGAGAGCGACCGCGAACCAGCGGTCGGTGATGCCGGCGCCCGAGGCTATGGCGCCACAGGCGAAGGCCCACATCGGCGGAAACCATGTAATCGGCTTCAATAACTGCACCACCGCCGCAGGCGACGGGTGGGAGGCTGCCGGAACATGGGAAGGGATCTGAGCCATGGGGGAAGGCTAGCCCCCACCCCGAGATGTGTCAACTCAAATTGACAGTTTCGTTTGTTGTCTAGCCTTGACGGGCGGGTCCCGGCCGATAGTCTTCAAGGCCGTGTCGGCGCAGCTTGATATAGAGACTTTGCCGCGAGAGGCCGAGGATTTCGGCGGCATAGGCGCGGTTGTTTGATGTCTGGTCGAGGGCCGCTTCGATGCAGATCTTTTCGATGACATCGAGCGATTCCCGGATCAGGTCCTTGAGCGGCACCTTGCCGACGAGCGCCGAGAAACCCTCGGCCTGATCTGGAACGCCCGGCGCGGGGATCGTCAGTCGCTCGCTGCCTGCGGGCTGAGGGATCACAATGAGCTGGATGGTGTTGCTGGTCGGGTTGAGCCTGGCGGAAATGCTGACGCCGTTCTCGCCCGAGAGATTGTCGGTCAACGTCGACGTAAAGCCGCGAATGAATGGCTCGTCCAGGAGGCGCGTGTAGAGAACCCGGATGTCGATGGCCGCACTGGTAAACCAGGAGCCGATGTTTCGGCCGAGAACCTGCGTCAGCGACGGTGCGTGAATGAGGTCCAGGAACAGGGTGTTGGCCGCGATAACAATACCTTCGGCATCGGTTACCACGGTCGCCTCCGGCACATCCGCGATCTCGATGGTCGTGCCGCCCGCCGGGCGTTCCGTGCGCTGTCGTTTGCTTTCCTGATCCTGATCGGCTGGCCAGAGCGCCAGCAGCACGTTGGTGATGCCGTTTTCGCGATAGGACCTGATCGTCAGTGAAACAGGCTCGCCTTTAGCAACGCGAACGCCGTCCAGATTGACGGCATTCGGGCTATGGCGTGCTTCGCTGATCGCATCTCCGACCCGATCGCGATCATCTTTCAAAAACAGATCACGGATCGACTTGCCGGACAGTGGTGCGCCGGTGGACGACAGGAGCGTGCTTGCCGCCGGATTGGCGTCGAGGATCGTCCGGCGTTCCCCATCGAGCATGACATAGGCGACGGTCGCGACCTTGAAGGCGGTCCTATACCGGGTTTCCGCCTCTTTCAGCTCGCGGTAGTCGGCTTCCAGCTCCATCTGGGTCTGGACCAGGCGCTGCTGGTCAAACATCTGCTGTCTGAGATCGCGGCCGACGACGATGGTGTAGGGGAAGTCTTTGGCCGTATAGGCCGAGTAGACCACCGGCAGATCGGGCTTGCCGCTGCACTTGTGGTTGACCTGATAGCCTCGTGCCGGGTGGTGGCTGGTGTCGGCCGACAGCATGGAATCGATCTTCGGCACCGACTCGATGGTCACGCAGTCCTGCAGGCGCTTGCCGATGGTCTTCGACAGGCCGTAATCGGACAGATCGCCGTTCGCGAAGTAAACCTGAGAAACGATCGCGGATTGATCGACCAATAGGACCACATCCGCCCCGAGGCTCAAAAGCGAGCCGATCGAATCCAGGTCAAGTGTCTTCAACAGGCTGTCTGCGACTGCGAAGCCATCCGTCCCGCTATGACCGTTCAGTGGCTTCATGGAGTGAGCCAATCAATTCCGCTGTGTGTAACCACTGCTGTTCGGCCTGCGGCGCGAGCCTGCTGGCTGATTCTTTCTAATTCATAGTAACTTTCGCAGATCTTCACGGCGGAGTAAACGCTGTCACAGATGCAGTCAATCCCCAAACCTACAAGAAAATCAACGGAATCCAGTGCTGCTGCGCCGCCGACAACGAGCGGTAGACGTGGACCTTGACGCAGTTCGCGTACATGCTGAATTAGGGTCTTGAATTCTGCTGCAAGCCGAATGTTGCTCCAGCCTATACAGACGATGTCGCTGGTCTCTATTGCACGCGCCAGAGCCGGCGTCTTCGTCGCTTCCGGCTCCATGACCTGACTGGCCCAGCCGAGGCTTTCAAACAGCAGTCCGATCAGATGCGGCATCAGCGTATGCTGTTCGCCCATCGGCGTCAGGATCAGTGCACCTGGCGCGTTGACGTTGCGATCGGACTCGCGCAGATCGAGTGACATCGAGACCGCCAGAGCCTGGAGGCGAGACGTTCCGATCGTCACGTCGATAAAGTCGCAATCGTCCGATACCCATTCTCGGCCGAGCAGGCGCGCGATGGTTTCGAGAAACAGGACCTTCACATAATAGGGTCGACTAAGCGGAAGTTCATGGTCGAGGAAAGCGCGCAGCGACGCGAGGCGGGTACGCGGGTCCAAAACGAGAATGCGAAACTCCGCGAGCGCCTTCTCGTAAAGGCGGTCGTGCTCCAGACCGCGATCATAACGCGTCGATAGCTTCTCGGCGGTCATCGAAGCCACCGTTCCTTCGATCAGGCGACGAAGCTTTTCTCCGTCGCTGTGGGTTAGGTAAGCGCTCTTGCCTTCCACTGCAACCTTTTTGAAGGGCGTTTGCCCTTCAGGGCCCGAAGGATTCGGGCCGTTCTGCCTGTCATTTGCACTGTGAAGCGATCCGTCCATCATCCCGCGCCGTGCCCCTCCGTCCGCGAAATCGATCCTATGCGGCGTCAGGCGTTGGCGCTAGCCATCCCGTCAGACGAGCAAGCGCAGAATGAACCCAGAATTCACTTCTGTAAATCAAAATATACGTCAATCTAAGTTGACACTTGGTTCTTGGCAGGCGTAGTCTTTGGTCAATCCCGATCAGCCCGGGGAGGGGATGGGAGAAGGGATGACTGCGATGCGCATATCCAAACCATCGACATCAGGCCGGGCCCTCTACACAGCGGACGAGCGTCGCAGACGTGACGAAACTGTCTGGACCCTGGTGCAGGGTATCCTCGCTCCCGTACAATTCCTTGTCTTTCTGGTCAGCCTCGGCCTCATCCTGCGTTTCCTCGCAACCGGAGAAGGGCTCATCGCCGCCCAGGTCTCGATCGTCATCAAGACGCTGACGCTCTACGCCATCATGATCACCGGCTCGATCTGGGAGAAGGTCGTCTTCGGGCGCTATCTTTTCGCCCGCCCGTTCTTCTGGGAAGACGTCTTCTCGATCCTGGTGCTGGCGCTGCACACGGCCTATCTCGTGGCGCTCTTCACCGGCGCGCTTGATGCCGGTTCGCTGATGGCGCTCGCGCTCGCTGCCTATGTCACCTATGTCATCAATGCCGGACAGTTTCTCTGGAAGCTGCGTCTGGCCCGTCTGGATCAGGCTGCAAGGGCGGGATCATCCGTGACGCTTGGTAACGGTTCCTCGCTTCCGGGGAGCGCGTCATGAACCAGCCGCTCGTCTCCTGTTCGACGCCATCTGCAACGATCCGCCAGCGTGGCCAGCACGAGGTCTTCTGTGGCCTCACATCGATCATCTGGCTGCACCGCAAGGTGCAGGATGCCTTCTTCCTGGTGGTCGGATCGCGCACCTGCGCGCATCTCATCCAGTCGGCTGCCGGCGTGATGATCTTCTCCGAGCCGCGTTTTGCAACGGCGATCATGGAGGAGCGCGATCTCGCCGGCATGGTCGACATGCATGACGAGCTTGACCGCGAAGTCGCCCGTCTGCTGGAGCGCCGTCCGGACATCCGGATGCTGGTGCTGGTCGGCTCCTGTCCGTCCGAGGTCATCAAATTCGATCTCAACCGCGCCGCCGAACGGCTCGACCGCAAATACGGCTCCAGACCACGGGTCCTCTGCTATTCCGGCAGCGGGATCGAAACGACCTTCACGCAAGGCGAGGACAATTTCCTGGCGGCCCTTGTCCGCGATCAATCGACCCATGGGGCCGGTGACAAGACTGCGAAGCTTGTCGTTGCCGGTTCCATTGCCGATGTCGTCGAAGATCAGTTTGCACGCCTGTTTGAGGAAATGGGCCTCGAGGATGTCGTCTTCCTGCCGGGCCGCAGCAGTGAGCGTCTGCCGAAGATCGGTCCGAATACGCGCTTCATCCTGGCCCAACCCTATCTGGGCGCCACGGCCGCAGCACTCGAGAGCTTAGGTGCTGCCCGCATCAATGCGCTCTTCCCGCTTGGCGAAGAAGGCACGACCGCCTGGCTGAAGGCGATTGCCGACAGGTTCGGCGTTTCTCCGGCCCGGTTTGCTACCTTGACCGAGGCGCCGCGCCGGCGTGCCCGCGAGGCAACCGCCCATTATCGGCCCATGCTCGAAGGCAAGCGGATCTTCCTCTTCCCCGACAGCCAGATGGAGCCATCGCTCGCCCGCTATCTCAGCCGCGAACTGGATGCCGAGATCATCGAAGTCGGCAGCCCCTATCTGCACCGCGAACACGTCGCCGGCGAGCTCGCCATGCTGCCACCGGGCGTCTCGATCTCGGAAGGTCAGGATGTCGAAATCCAGATCGACCGCTGTCGTGTAGCCAAGCCCGATCTCGTCGTCTGCGGCATGGGCCTTGCCAATCCCTTCGAGGCGGAAGGAATCGTCACCAAGTGGTCGATCGAGTTCGCCTTCACGCCGATCCAGGGCTATGAGCAGGCCGGCGATCTCGCCGAACTCTTTGCCCGTCCGCTGACGCGCAAGGCGATGATTGCGGGCGACCGCTCCGGCAGCCGGAGGGTCGCATCATGAAACTCACCATGTGGACCTACGAAGGACCGCCGCATGTGGGTGCCATGCGGATCGCCGCATCGATGCAGGGCGTGCATTATGTGCTGCATGCGCCGCAGGGCGACACCTATGCCGACCTGCTTTTCACCATGATCGAGCGACGCCCTTCGCGTCCGCCGGTCACCTACACGACGTTCCAGGCACGCGACCTCGCAGGGTCAACGGCCGATGTGTTCAAGACCGCCTGCCGCGATGCCATCTCCCGTTTCCAGCCGGATGCACTTCTGGTCGGCGCCTCCTGCACCGCCGAACTGCTGCAGGATGATCCGGCGGGTCTGGCGCGGACACTGGATGTGCGGATCCCCGTCGTGCCTCTGGAACTGCCTTCCTACCAGAAGAAAGAGCACTGGGGTGCAGCCGAGACCTTCTATAGGCTCGTCCGTGGCTTCACTGCTGGGCGCGAGCGCCCGGCGCAGGTGGCCCCGAACAGCTGCAACATCCTCGGTCCCTCCGCCCTCGGTTTCCGCAACCGCGACGACGTGACGGAAATCTGCCGGCTGCTCGCTGCAAACGGCATCGATGTCCGGGTCGTGGCGCCGCTCGGAGCGACTGTCGACGATCTCGTGTGCCTGCCGGACGCTGCCTTCAACATCGTGCTCTATCCCGAGATCGGCGAGAGCACTGCACGCTACCTCAAGAAGCAGTTTGGCATGCCTTTCGTCTCGACAGTACCGATCGGTGTGGGTGCAACACGCACCTTCCTCGCGGAAGTCCGGGCGCTGGCTGGCCTGTCGAATGACGAGCCGGTCGGCGAGGCAGAGGATCGCGCCACATGGTATGCGCGCTCGGTCGACAGCAATTACCTCACCAACAAGCGTGTCTTCGTCTTCGGTGACGCGACCCACGCCATTGCCGCTGCGCGCATCGCTGCCCGGGAACTGGGCTTCAAGGTTTGCGGCCTTGGCACCTATATGCGCGAGTTCGCCCGCGAAGTGCGCGAAGCCGCAGAAGAATTCGGTATCGAGGCGCTGATCACCGATGACCATCTCGATGTCGAGCAGGCGATCATCGATGCCCGTCCGGAGCTGGTTCTGGGAACGCAGATGGAGCGGCACATTGCCAAGCGGCTGCGCGTTCCCTGTGCCGTGATCTCGGCGCCCGTCCATGTCCAGGATTTTCCGGCCCGCTATTCGCCGCAGATGGGCTTTGAGGGTGCGAATGTCATTTTCGACAGCTGGGTCCATCCGCTGATGATGGGTCTTGAGGAGCATCTCCTGCAGATGTTCCGGGACGACTTCGAATTCAACGATCAGGCTCAGGCCTCGCATCTGCATGCCCATGCGCCCTCGGCAAAGCCGGCGGCTGCGGACGACGAGACCGATGGCGAGACGCTTGTCATGGCCGAGACGCCCTCTGCAGAGGCTGTCTGGACGCTGGAAGCCGAGCGTGAGCTCAAGAAAATTCCGTTCTTCGTGCGCGGCAAGGCCCGCCGCAACACCGAACTATTCGCCGCCCGCAAGGGTATCCGCCCGATCACCGTGGAGACGCTGTATGACGCGAAAGCCCATTTCGCCCGCTGACAGCACCCCGGTCCGGGTGGTGTTCGTGACGCTCGACAATCACATTGTCGCAGCCGTCGATGATGCGCGCCGCAGCCTCGCCCAGGACCTGCCCGGTCTGACGCTTTCCGTCCATGCTGCGACCGACTGGAACGACAATCCAGCCAGCCTCGAAGCCTGCCGTGCGGCAATCCTTGCCGGCGACATCATCATCGTTTCGATGATCTTCGTCGAAGAGCATGTGCGCGCCATCGCAGACGTGCTCGAAGCGCGGCATCGCGAGTGTGATGCCATGGTCTGCTGCATGTCTGCCGGCACGGTCATGAAATACACGACCATGGGTCGTTTCAAGATGAGCGAAGAGCAGAAGGGCCCGCTGGCACTTCTGAAGAAGCTGCGCGGCAAAAGCTCGCGTGGCGGCAAGGATAGCGGCCGCACCGCTGGCGAGCGCCAGCTTGCCATGCTGCGTCGCCTGCCGCAGCTCCTTCGTTTCATCCCCGGCACGGCGCAGGATGTGCGCAACTATTTCCTGACGCTGCAATATCGCATCGCAGCCTCGGACGAAAACATCGCCAACATGGTGCGCCTGCTGGTCGGCAAATATGCCAAGGGCGAGCGCAAGGGGCTTCAGGGCCGGGTGACCGTGGGCGATCCCGTCGAATATCCCGACATGGGTCTCTATCATCCGCGCCTGAAGCCAAGGGTGGCAACCCAGCTTTCGGCCCTGCCGTTCAAGCCCGGCGCCCGTGGGACCATCGGCCTGCTGCTGATGCGGACCTATATCCTCTCCGGCGATACCGGCCACTACGACCGGGTCATCCGCGAACTCGAAACCCGCGGCTTCAACGTGGTCCCGGTCTTCTGCAGCGGGCTCGACATGCGTGGCGCAATCGAGCGCTACATGATGGGCGGCGCAACGGGCGTGAAGATCGATGCGCTCTGCTCGCTCACCGGTTTCTCGCTTGTCGGCGGTCCGGCCTATAGCGATGCGAGTGCTGCGGCTGCTCTGTTGCAGACTCTCGACGTTCCCTATTTCTCGGCCTTCGTCACCGAATTCCAGACGCGTGAGGCCTGGGCGCAGTCGGGCCAGGGCCTGACACCGATCGAAACCACGCTGATGGTCGCGATTCCGGAACTCGATGGTGCGATCGGCTCCATGGTCTTCGGCGGACGCTCCGATGGTGCCGCCAAGGCCAAGGCCTGCATCTGCTCGCGCCAGCTCGATGCCTGCCCCTCGGGGCGCGCCTGCATGCAGCCGGACGAGGAGCGCGTGACGCTGCTCGCCGACCGGCTGGCGGCGATGGTCGATCTGCGGCGTGCGGCTCGTGCCGAACGGCGCCTTGCGGTGACGATCTTCAACTTCCCGCCGAACAGCGGCAGCATCGGCACCGCCGCCTTCCTTTCAGTTTTCGAAAGCCTGTTCGAGACGATGACGCGGCTGCAAGCCGAGGGTTACGATGTCGACGTGCCCGAGGATGCCGAGGCGCTCAGGCTTGCGATCCTGGAAGGCAATGCCGCGCTTTATGGCGCCGAGGCCAATGTGCATACGGTGGTTTCGGTCGATGACCACGTGCGTGGCGAGCGGCATCTCGCCGACATCGAAGCGCAATGGGGACCGGCGCCTGGTCGGGTGCTGAGCAATGGCCGTGGCCTCTTCGTGCTCGGTCGCCAGTTCGGCAAGCTGCTTGTCGCGATCCAGCCGCCTTTCGGCTATGAGGGCGATCCGATGCGGCTGTTGTTCGAGGGCGGCTTTGCCCCGAACCACGCCTTCGCGACCTTCTACCGTTATCTGCGCGAAAGCTGGAAGGCCGATGCCGTCCTGCATTTCGGCACGCATGGCGCGCTCGAATTCATGCCTGGCAAGCAGGTCGGCCTGTCGGCAAGCTGCTGGCCGGATCGTCTTCTCGGCGCTCTGCCGAATTTCTATCTTTATGCGGCCAACAATCCCTCTGAAGGATCGATTGCCAAGCGCCGTTCGGCCGCGACACTGATCTCCTATCTCACGCCGCCGATCACCCATGCCGGGCTCTACAAGGGCCTGAGCGAACTGAAGGCGAGCCTCGACCGTTACCGGCAGGCAGCACCTGATGCGCTTGTCGAGCGTGAGCGTCTGTTCGAACTGATCCAGGTGCAGGCGGCGCAGCTTGAACTGGGTCGGGACAGCTTGGCCCAAACCCAGGCCGAGGTCATCCAGTCGCTCGTGGCTGAAATGACCGAGCTTGAATATGCGCTGATCCCGCATGGTCTGCATGTTGCCGGTCGCGGCATGCAGCGCGACGAGCGGCTCGACATGCTGGAGCATGTCGGCGCCGGCATGCCCGCCGTCGTGAGCCATGCCGATCGCCAGGCACTGGTTCTTGCGATTGCCGATGGCGATGATCTCGCCGTCGCGCAGGCGGAAAAGGCCGGTTCGCCGGACCTGAAGGAGAGCATCGCCCGCCTGAAGGCGATGAACAGCGAGCTTGTCACCAATCGCGAACTCGATGGCCTCGTGCTGGCGCTCGATGCGCGCTACGTGCCGCCGTCGCCGTCGGGGGACCTGCTGCGCACACCCGAACTTCTACCCACCGGCCGCAACATTCACGGTTTCGATCCCTTCGGTATCCCGAGCGCCTTTGCCGTTCAGGATGGCGAGCGACAGGCTGCCCGCGTGCTGGAACGCTACATGCAGGCTGATGGTCGCCTGCCGGAGACGGTCGCCGTCGTGCTTTGGGGCACGGACAATCTGAAGACGGGCGGGGCGCCGCTTGCCCAGGCCATGGCGCTGATGGGTGCCAGACCGAGGCTCGATGCCTATAACCGCGTCTGCGGCGCCGTTCTGATCCCGCTCGAAGAGTTGAAGCGTCCGCGGATCGATGCGGTCATGACTCTCTCGGGCATCTTCCGCGATCTTCTGCCGATCCAGGCGAGCATGCTGGCGGAAGCCAGCTATCTAGCTGCGACGGCGGACGAGCCGGTCGAGATGAACTTCATCCGTAAGCACGCGCTTTCCTATTGCGAGAGCCATGGCTGTGATCTCGAGGCTGCCGCCTACCGGGTCTTCTCCAATGCCGACGGTGCCTATGGCGCGAACGTCAACATGCTGATCTCGTCGTCTGCCTGGGACGATGACGCCGAAATCGCGCAGACCTACAGCAATCGCAAGAGCTTCGCGATCAATCATAAGGGCAAGACGAGCCATCAGGCCGATGTGCTCGACAGCATGCTCGAACATGTCGACATGGCCTACCAGAACCTCGATAGCGTCGAGATCGGCATCACCACGATCGAGCATTACTTCGACACGCTCGGTGGCCTGACCAAGGCGGTCTCGAAAGCCAAGGGCGGCGCGACGCTGCCGGTCTTCATTTCCGACCAGACGCAGGGCGAGGGGCGTGTACGCACGCTGGGCGAACAGGTGGCGCTCGAAACCCGCACCCGCACGCTGAACCCGAAATGGTTCGAAGGCATGCTGAAGCATGGCTATGAGGGCGTGCGCCATATCGAGGCGCAGGTCACCAACACGCTCGGCTGGTCGGCAACGACCGGCGGCGTTGATCCCTGGGTCTACCAGCAGATCACCGAAACCTTCGTGCTCGATGACGCCATGCGCCAGCGGCTCGCGACGCTCAATCCAGCTGCCACCGCAAGGGTCGCCAACAGGCTGATTGAAGCGCATGAGCGCAATTACTGGCAGCCGGATGCAGAAACGCTCGCCGCCCTGAAACAGGCCGGAGAAGAATTGGAAGACCGTCTCGAGGGGCTGGTCAGGGAGGCTGCCCAATGAACATCTACACCCATGGCAAGATCGCCGAACGTGAGGCGCGCATCGCCGAAAAGCTCCGGGAGAGGGCCGATGGCGAGGGAAGCGTGCAGGTCCATCTCGACCCGACCATGGAAATCGACGGCGCCAAGGTCTTCGCCATCTATGGCAAGGGCGGGATCGGCAAATCGACGACCTCGTCCAACCTGTCGGTCGCCTTCTCCATGCTCGGCAAGCGCGTGCTGCAGATCGGCTGTGACCCGAAGCATGATTCCACCTTCACGCTGACGAAAAGCCTGATCCCGACCGTGATCGACGTTCTGGAAAAGGTCGATTTCCATTCGGAGGAACTCCGCCCGGAAGACTATATGGTCGAGGGCTATAACGGTGTTCAGTGCATCGAGGCGGGTGGTCCGCCGGCGGGTACTGGCTGCGGCGGTTATGTCGTCGGCCAGACGGTGAAGCTTCTCAAGGAGCACCATCTGCTCGACGACACCGATGTCGTGATCTTCGACGTGCTGGGCGACGTGGTCTGCGGTGGCTTTGCCTCGCCGCTGCAACATGCCGAGCGGGCGGTCATCGTCGCCGCCAATGACTTCGATTCCATCTTCGCAATGAACCGGATCGTTGCCGCCATCAAGGCGAAGTCGAAGAACTATGATGTGCGCCTCGGCGGCGTGATTGCCAACCGCTCGCGCGAGACCGACCAGATCGACCGCTACAATGAAGCGATCGGCCTCAAGCGCCTCGCCCATGTGCCGGATAGTGATCATGTACGGCTCAGCCGCCTGAAGAAGAGCACGCTGTTCGAAATGGGTGACAGCCCGGAGATTTTGGGCATCCAGAAGGAATACATGCAGCTTGCCGAGCGGCTCTGGGCGGGAACGCCGGCACTCGAAGCCGAACCGATGAAGGACCGGGAAATCTTCGAATTTCTCGGCTTCGAGTGAGGTTGCCATGAGCCAGGCCGACTACATCAGACGTACCGGGGAAATCGAACACTACTTCGATCGCACCGCGCTCGATGCCTGGAAGCGGCTGACCGGCGACCAGCCGGTGAGCGGTATCCGCGCAACGGTCCGCAAAGGTCGTGAAGAAATGCGCGGCACGCTCGCCTCCTGGCTTCCGGCGGACCTCACCGGCTGGCGCATCCTTGATGCAGGCTGCGGCTCGGGCGTTCTCTCCTTCGAGCTCATCGCACGCGGCGCAGACGTCGTCGGCATCGATCTCTCGGCGCAGATGATCGCCCATGCCCGCCAGCGGGCGCATGACCTCGAAGCCTCGCATGGTCGTTTCAAGGGGTCTGTCACCTTCCACAGCGGCGACATGCTCGATCCACGTCATGGTCGTTTCGATGCAGTGGTCGCGATGGACGTGCTGATCCATTACCGCCCGGCAGACGCCGTGCGCGTGCTCCACACCCTGGCCGAGCGTACCTCACGGCAGATGATCTTCACTTTGGCGCCTGGATCGCGCCTGCTGCGGGCCATGCTGGCTGCCGGCAAGGTTTTCCCGCGCGGCAATCGCGCACCGGCGATCTATCCGGTCGATCCGTCACGGCTGGTCGCTGAAATGCTGCATCATCCCGAGTTTTCCCACTGGCAGGCCGGCCGCAGCCACAAGGTCGCCGTCGGTTTCTACACATCGCAGGCCATGGAGGTGATCCGGTCATGACGATCGCTGCCGCCAACGCCAAGATGATCGCGTTCTGGCAAAGGGTCGGAACACGCTTCATGCCGTTTGCGGATGCAGCAACGGCCGAGATGCCCTTGTCCCGCCTGTTGCGACTCTCGCTGTTTCAAGTCTCTGCCGGCTGCGTACTCGTTCTCCTGACCGGGACCCTGAACCGCGTGCTGATCGTTGAACTCGGGGTTTCTGTTGCGCTCGTCTCGGCAGTCGTCGCCATTCCGGTTCTGGCCGCGCCTTTGCGTCTTCTCTTCGGTTTCCGCTCGGATACCTACAAGTCCGTGCTCGGCTGGCGGCGCGTGCCCTATGTCTGGCTCGGAAGCCTGCTGCAGTTCGGCGGACTTGCCATCATGCCCTTTGCCCTGCTTCTCCTGCAGTCGCAGACCGTCGGGCCCGAATGGGCGGGGGCAGCGGGTGCAAGCCTCGCCTTCATCCTCACCGGTTTCGGCATGCATATGTCGCAGACGGCGGGTCTCGCTCTCGCGAGCGATCTGGTGCCTGAGGAGAAACGTCCGCGGGTCGTGGCGCTTCTCTATTTCATGCTGCTGACGGGCATGATCGGCGCTTCCAGCGTCTACAGCCTTTTCCTGGTCGATTTCTCGCCGAAGCTCCTGATCCAGGTCATCCAGGGAACGGCGCTCCTGACCATCGTGATCAATGTCATCGCGATCTGGAAGCAGGAGCCGCGCGACGTCCGCCGTACGGCTGTCGACCGGGACCTGTCGAGCTTCTTCGATGCGCTTGACGATTACCGCAGTGCCCCCGGCGTGATGCGGTTGTTGCTTGCCGCTGCCATCGGTTCTGCCGCCTTTTCAATGCAGGACATCCTGCTTGAGCCCTATGGCGGCGAGATCCTGGGGCTGTCCGTCGGTGAGACCACGCGCCTGACCGGACTGTGGGCCTTCGGAACCATGATGGGTTTTGCCTGGGCGGCCCATAGCCTGCAACATGGTGCGCAGATGTACCGGGTTGCCGCGCGCGGCCTCTTGATCGGGATCTCAGCCTTCTGCGCCGTGATCTTTGCCTCGCCGCTTGGCGTGAACGGGCTCTTCCATCTCGGTGCCTTCGGCATCGGCCTCGGTGGCGGGCTGTTTGCCGTCGGCACCATGCTGGCGGCGATGGGCATTGCCGAGCGCTCCGACAGTGGCCTCGTGGTTGGGGCCTGGGGTGCCGTGCAGGCGACCGCCATCGGGGCGGCCATGCTGGCGGGCGGCGTGATCAAGAACACGATCAATGCCTTGGCGCTAAACGGCTCGCTGGGCGAGGCCATGATGACGCCGGCTGCCGGTTATCTCGTCGTCTATGGCTTTGAAATCATTCTCCTCTTCCTGTGCCTGGCGGTTCTCGGTCCGCTGACCGGCCGGCGCTACCAGAGGGATTATCTGCAGGACATGCGTTTTGGATTGGCGGAGCTGCCCGGCTGAGGCTGGCGGAAACGCTCTACACTGGAGGGTCTGATATGACCGGGTCGCTGGTTGGAAATATCGATGTCGCACAAGTGGTGCTTTATGTGTTTTGGCTCTTTTTCGCGGGCCTGATCTGGTATCTGCGTCAGGAAGACCGCCGCGAGGGATATCCGCTCGAAGAGGATGTCTCGGGCCGCTACAACAAGAGCCCCTGGCTCTTCGTGCCGCCGAAGAAGACCTTCGTGCTGCCGCATGGTCAGGGGATCAAGCAGGTCCCGGATCTGAAGCGCGACACCCGGACCTTCTCCAGTCGCCGTATTGCTCCGGCCCCCGGCTATCCGTCGGAGCCGGTCGGCAATCCGCTGCTCGCCGGCATCGGCCCTGGTTCCTGGGCGGAGCGTTCCGACAAGCCTGACGTGACGGCCCATGGGGATGCCCGCATCGTGCCGCTGCGCGTCGCCGAAGGCTTCGGTCTTACCGAAGGTTCTGCCGATCCGCGCGGTCTTGCGGTGCTCGGCTGCGATCGCCAGGTTGCCGGCACCGTCAAGGACCTCTGGGTCGACCGGGCCGAACATCTGATCCGCTACTACGAGGTTGAACTTGCCGGCGGCGGACGCACCGTGCTTCTGCCGAACAACTTCGTCGTTTTCGGCACCGGTCGCGGCAATGTCCGGCATCTCTATGTGCATGCCGTCACTGCTGCCCAGTTTGCCGATGTGCCGGCAACGGCCCGCCCCGAACTCGTGACCCTGCTCGAGGAAGACAAGATCGCCGCCTATTTCGGCGCCGGCCTTCTTTATGCGGATCGCTTCCGTCAGGAGCCGCTGCTGTGAGCCAGTTCGTCATCAGAGAACACGAAATCGAGCCGCTGCCGGGGCTTCCCGGCGTGCCTCCGGTCGGCGAGGTCGTCCTGTGGCAGGGGCGTCCCTCTTCGGCCCTCGTCGCCCGCCATCTTCTCAAGGTCCGCTGGATCGTTGCTTATTTTCTGATCCTCGCCAGTTGGGCCGTCGTGGCCGGGCTGAATGACGGGCAGCCGGCAGGCGGCGTCCTTTTCTCGGTTGCCGTGCTCACGGCTCTTGCCGGTGTGCTTATCGGCATGATCGAGCTGTTTGCCTGGGCGGTCGAGAAGACCACGCTCTACACGATCACCACGGAGCGCGTCGTGATGCGCTTCGGCGTCGCGATCTCCATGACGCTCAACCTTCCCTTCCGCCAGATCGACAGCGTTTCGTTGGCGAAGATTGGCGAAAAGGCCGGGGTCATCGCGATTGCGCTTCTGCCGGGTCAACGTCTGTCCTGGCTCATCCAGTGGCCGCATGTGCGGGGCTTCCGTTTCTCCAAGCCCGAGCCGAGCCTGATCTTCCTGGCTGACGCGGAGAAGGCTGCCAAGGTCTTGTCGGCTGCGGTCGGTCAGTATCGCGGTGCGCGTGCCGAACAGCCGCGGATCATCCTGCAGGAAACGACGGGAAGCGCCATGCCGCCTTCCGTCGTCGCAGCGGAATAGGGAGAGCGTCATGGGAACGGCCTCGCATCTCGGCTATTGGGCGGACCGCAAGGGCAAGACCCCGAACCGGGTGCCACGCGGCCTGTTCTTCGGCCTGATCGGCCTGCTCGCCTTTACGGCAGGGGCGATCGTCTTCGGCCAGACGACCGGCCTTGGTCTGGTCAAGCAGCAGCTCGGTGCGCCGGTCGCCATCCGCGACCTGATGATTACACGCAGCACCTCGGACTTTGTCGTCGTAACCGACGTTGCGACGCGCCGGGAGATCGCAAGCTACGGACCCCAGGCCGGCGGCTTCGTTCGCGGATCGCTGCGCGCGTTCGAGCGCATGCGTCAGGTGGCCAAGGTGCCGTTTGATACGCCTTACCGCCTGATCAAATGGGAGGCCGGTGCCGTCAGTCTGTCGGACATCGGCACCGGTGAACGGGTCTATCTGGATGCCTTTGGCCCCGACAACGTGGCCGCATTCGAAGCCCTTCTGGGCTCACAGGGAGGAGAAAGCCAATGAACCCGGTCTTTGCCTTGATGCGACGGAAGGAGACGGTCGATTGTACCGTCGAGATCAACAACACCTTCGAGGCGCTGGGCGCGCATCTGAGGTTCGACAATGGCGTCGTGGTGCATCCCGGTGACGAGGTGCTCGTGCACGGCGCGCCTGTCCAGATCCCATACGGGTCCAGCCAGAACTTCCGCCGCAAGGCGACGATCACCCGAGCCGGTGCACTCGAACGCGCCTGGATCCGCGCAACGGGCGATCTCGACATGATGGAATTGTGCGAATTCAGCTTCACCGAGAGGGCACTGTCATGAACAACCACGTATCGCCGGTTGATCTTTCCGATCACGAGCCGACCGTCGAGGAGCGCATGGCCGGAGTCAACGACACGACCCGCAGCGCGCTCGTCTCGACCATGCTGACACCGCGTTTCTACACCACCGATTTCGACGAGATGGACAAGATCAATGTCGAGCCTGTCCGGGCCGAATGGGATGTCCTGATCGCTCAGATGAAAAGCGATCCGAACCGCGGCCACTTCAAGCGTAACGAAGACTGGGACGACATCGATATCGATGCACTGCCGGATGACCTTCGCGAGGAGTTCATCGACTTCCTCGTCTCGTCGCTGACCTCCGAATTTTCGGGCTGCGTGCTCTACAAGGAGATGAAGCGGCGCGGCAAGAATCAGGAGATCTGCGAGCTTTTCGGCTATATGAGCCGCGATGAATCCCGCCATGCCGGTTTCATCAACGACGCGCTGAAGGAATTCGGCATCGGCGTGAACATGGGCTTCCTGGCCAAGGCGAAGAAGTACACCTTCTTCAAGCCGAAGTTCATTTATTACGCCACCTATCTTTCCGAGAAGATCGGCTATGCCCGCTACATCACCATCTATCGCCACCTCGAAAAGCATCCCGAGCAGCGCTTCCACCCGATCTTCAAGTGGTTCCGCCAGTGGTGCAACGACGAGTTCTCCCACGGTGAGGCCTTCTCGCTGATCATCCGCTCCGACAAGCGGCTGATGGAGGGGCTGAACAAGTACTGGATCAAGTTCTTCCTGCTGGCCGTCTTCGCCACCATGTATGTGCGCGATCACATGCGACCGGCCTTCCACAAGGGGCTCGGCGTCGATATCGACGATTACGACATGAAGGTCTTCCGGTTGACGAGCGAGATCTCGCGCCAGTGCTTCCCGCTCGTGCTCGATCTCGACAATCCGGCCCTGCATGAAGGCTTCCGCCGGATGGAGCGGATCAACCGCAAGGTCATGGCAGCTGACGCGAAGGGCGGCCTCACGGGCAAGATCGCTAGGGGCTTCTGGTCGGCTGCCGCGGCCGTCAATTTTGTCAGGATGTATGCGATCCCGACGAAGTCGAACACCATTCCCGCCACCTCGCGCCTGCAACCGGTCTGGTGAGGAGATCGCCATGACCCTGACCCACCCGCTCGCCGTCGTCCTCGTCGCCATCTCGGTATGGTGGCTTTCGACCGGGCTGGTGCTGGCCATGGTCAACCGGTCTGACGGACCGCGGGGCAGGGGGCTCATATTGATGGCGCTGATGACGCTGGTCGGTGCCTTCGGCTTCATCCTGATGCTCTGGGGCGCGCAGGAACCGACGGTGCTCGGTTCCTATGTCGGCTTCTTCGGCGCACTGCTCGTCTGGGCCTGGCATGAGGCCGCGTTCCTGACAGGTATACTGACAGGGCGTCGGACGGGCGAGTGCCCTCCGGGGCTAACCGGCTTTCGCCGTTTCCGGGCCGCCTGGGAGGCGGTGAGCGATCACGAGATCGCCATTCTGGTGACGGCGATCGCGCTATGGCTTGCGCTCGACGGATCCGCCAACCTGTTTGGGCTCGCCGCCTTCGGGCTTCTCTGGGGCATGCGGATTTCCGCCAAGCTGGTGATCTTTCTCGGTGCGCCGCATGCCGTCAGTGAGTTGATGCCGAAGGGCATCCGGCATCTCAAAAGCTATTTCAAGACCGATCGGATGACGCCGCTGTTTCCGATCTTCCTGGCGATCGCAGCCGGCCTCTTTGCCATCCTGGTGGTCGGGGCGAACCGGGCGACCCAGGCCCATTCGGTCGTCGGCCACACCCTGCTGGCAACCTTCATGGCACTCGCGATCGTCGAACATCTCGTTCTCGTTCTTCCCGTTTCCGACACGGCGCTGTGGCGCTGGGCCATGGCGCGGCAGGACCGGGGCAATCTTGCCATTCGCCCTGCGGCGGATGGCGTCTCCGCACTCAAGGAGGGTGGGCCAGTGTCCGGGCCGCACTCTTCCTGGACAACAATTGGACAAGACACGATCGGGAAGAGGAAAGACTGATGGATGTTTTCCAGCACATGGAAGAGGCGCTCGCTGGCCTCCACACCGCCGGCAATTACCGCGTTTTCGCGGACCTCGAGCGTCACTGCTCGGCCTTTCCGAAAGCCGCGTTTCACAATGCCGATGGAACAGTGCGTGACGTCACCGTCTGGTGCTCGAACGACTATCTCGGCATGGGGCAGAACCCTGTTGTCACCGATCGGATGATCGAGGTCGTGCGCAAGTGCGGCGCCGGTGCCGGCGGTACGCGCAACATTTCCGGCACGAACCACTATCACGTCTTGCTCGAGCGCGAGCTCGCCGATCTGCATGGCAAGGAAGGGGCGCTGATCTTCACCTCCGGCTATGTGTCGAACTGGGCAGCCCTTGGGACGCTGCTTGCCAAGATTCCGGGCATCATCTGCTATTCGGATTCGCTCAATCATGCCTCGATGATCGAAGGCATCCGGCATTCGCGCTGCATCAAGCGGCAGTTTCGCCATAACGACTACAAGCATCTGCGTGAGTTGATGGCGGCGGACGATCCGGCAGCGCCGAAGCTCGTCGCCTTCGAAAGCGTCTATTCGATGGATGGTGACATCTCGCCGATCAAGGAGATCTGCGATGTTGCCGACCAGTTCGGCGCAATGACCTATCTCGACGAGGTTCATGCCGTGGGCATGTACGGTCCGCGCGGTGGCGGGGTTGCTGAACGCGAAGGCCTCATGGACCGGCTGACCGTGATCGAGGGTACGCTCGGCAAGGCTTTCGGCGTCATGGGTGGCTACATCACCGGCCCGGCCGTTCTGGTCGATTTCGTCCGCTCCTTCGCCTCCGGCTTCATCTTCACGACGGCGATTCCGCCGGCGCTGGCGGCAGGCGCCACTGCGTCGATCCGCCATCTCAAGGAAAGCCCCTTCGAGCGCCATATGCATCAGGCGACGGTCGCCAAGGTGAGGCGCGCGCTTGATGTGCGTGGGATCCCGCATATGCACAACCCGAGCCACATCGTGCCGGTCATGGTTGGCAATGCGGCGAAGTGCAAATGGATCTCGGACGTGCTGCTCGACGATTTCGGCATCTATGTGCAGCCGATCAACTATCCGACGGTTGCCGTCGGCAAGGAGCGTCTGCGGATCACGCCCACCCCGCTGCATAGCGATGCCGACATTGACCATCTGGCCGAGGCGCTCTGTTCGCTGTGGTCGAAATGCGCTCTGGCGAGAGCGGTTGCTTAAGCGCGGCAAAGGCCTTATCGGCGTGCCGCAAGGGTTGCTCAGGACACTGACAGGATGACCGACAGGATATACATCCCGGCGATTGCCGGTGACGGATCGCTTTATCCCATCGAAAAGATGCAGGCGCATCTCGACGGGCAGCTTCACCTTGCCGTCTCGGTATTCGTCTTCGATGGTGATCTGCTGCTGATCCAGAAGCGGGCGTCGAGCAAGTATCATTGCGCCGGTCTCTGGGCCAATACCTGCTGTACGCATCCGCATTGGGATGAAACCGTCGAGGACTGTGCCGAGCGTCGCCTCACCGAGGAGCTCGGCTTTACGCTGCCGCTCACCCGGCACCAGACGGTCGAATACGCAGCCGATGTCGGTGAGGGTCTGAGAGAGCACGAACGCGTGACCCTGTTCAGCGCCCAGGCTGACAGCCTGACCCTGCAGGTTGCGCCCGTCGAGGGCGAAGTCGAGGCGGTTCGCTGGATCGCGCCTCGTGATCTGATGCGGGAGGTGCGCGAGCGCCCGCAGGACTTCACGCCCTGGTTCCGCATTTACCTCGAGCGCTTTCCGGGCCTGAGCTTCGCCGAAGCAGCCTGAACCGGCTCCGCCCCATTTCATCCCTCAAGCTCAATCCGATGCCCCTCTGCGGCCACAGCTCAATTACGTTTGGGCGACGCGGCGTGAGAGCGTATCGCGACGTATTCGGCCACGACCGGCAGCGTCTCCTTTCAGACAAAAAAAGAAGGGGAGCCCGCGAGCTCCCCTTCCCATTGCGGCCTGCCTTGGGAGGCCGTCAGTCGTTGGCAGTCTGGCTTGCCCCGGGGAGGATGACGGCTGCCGTCTCGGAGGTCGGCTTTGTCTGCAGCGCGCTGCTCTGACCGGCCGGAGCCATTTTCTGCGTCGTGCCCGGCTGGTAGGTCGTGAAGTCAGGCACCTCGGTCGGGCCCTTCTTTGCCAGCGAGTCGACATAGTCCTGCAGCATGGAGACCCCATAGAGCGGCTTCTGTACTCCGGCATGGCACGTCGCGCAGCCGACTTTGAAGACATCGCCTTCCGGACCCTTGCGGGACGCCGGGAACACGGGGGTGAGACCCACCATGTAGTTTGCGTTGATGTCCCGGGTCATCCGAATGCCGTGCCAGGCGGTCACGCGTTGTGGCGGGCTTTCATCCCAGGCATTGAAGGCTCTGGAGTTGTGGCAGGTGGTGCAGTTTGCGCCGAGTGACTCGGACATATGCATCATCAGTGACCAGGTCGCTTCCGTTTCCTTGGTGCCGGCCGGATTGGTGCCGGTGGGCAGAGCCGTCGTCGAATGGACGCGGATCTGCTTGGCTTCCAGCAGGTAGTCCTTGAGCACATTCTGCGGCAGCGAGGAGTTGCCGGCGAACTTGGCCACGACGTTCTGGCCCGCCCGGTTCTGCGTCATGTTGCCGGCTGGCTTGGGCTCGAGATCCTCGTACCAGTAGTTGGCCGGGATCGCCTGACCTCGGTGACAGGTGTAGCAGGTCGCGCCAACCTGGCCGACATGGGCGCTCCAGTCGACGTTGATCGCCTGGGTCATCTGGATCATGCGACGGGCAACAACCTTCTGGTAAACCTCGTCTGAAGCAAGGTTTTCGGGGTTGTGGCAGTAGTTGCAGCCTTGCTCGGGCGCGATCCATTCGGTGATCGAAGCCATGAACTGGTTGAACTGATCGTCCGAGAGATCGCCTAGGATCTGTACGTTCTCATAGAGATCGCGAGCCTTGTCACCTGCAGGATCGGCCTGCCAGGGTGCCGGCGGCACGACATTCGCCGCCTTGAGCACTTCCTGTTTTTCGACATCCCGGTGGATGAACATGCCCGTCCCACGGAAGCCGATCTGTTCGGTTTCGACAGGCGGTGCGTCCCAGCCGGCGCCGACGAAGCTTGCGATCGTCAGCAGGGTGCCGGCGGATACGGCGAAGGGAATCCAGAGTTTCATCGTCCTTCTCCTTAAAGCGCCGGGTCGACGACACCGGGATAGCCCGGCAGCGGGGAGACGATCCCGTGATTGATGCCCCAGAGGTACCAGTTGTCGACGACGGTGCCTGTGAGCAGGATGCCGATGCCGCCGGTAATGGGCGTGAGGATTGCGAACCACCAGGCCCAGCGGTGGACGGATTCCATGGTGGCGTTGAAGCCCATGGTCCATCTCCAGAAGAGTGCCGCGCGTTCAGAAGCCGTGCCGCGATCGGTGATCTGCTCCAGTTCGCGCTCACCGCCATACTTGCCGACGGCCAGGATCGTTGCGCCATGCATCGCAAAGAGCAGGACGGAGCCATAGAGGAAGACGATCGAAAGGCAGTGGAAGGGATTGTAGTAGAGATTGCCGTAGCGGATCGAGAAGGCTGCGGTCCAGTCAAGATGCGGGAAGATGCCGAAAGGTACGGCTTCCGCGAAGTTGCCCATCAGCAGCGGGCGGAAGAAGCCCAGGACGAGAAAGAGCCAGATTGCTGCGGCAAAAGCCCAGGCGACATGGGTGCCGAGCTCCAGCTGGCGTGCGCGGCGATAGACGCGGACCCACCAGAGCAGGATCGAGGTTGTCAGGAAGAAGCCGGCGATCAGCCACCAGCCACCTTCCGCGAGCGGTGGCAGAACCTTGAGGCCATATTGCGCCGGTGGCGGTTCGAGGCCGAGCCAGAAGAGCTGGCGGACGAACTGGATCGGATCCCAGCCGACCGAGGCCAGCATGTTGAGTCCGATGATCTCGAAGGCGATGAAACCGAAGACCAGCGACAGTGTGCCGAGCCAGCCGAGATAGATCGGGCCAATCTGGGCGTTGCCGATGATACCGAACAGCCGAACGAAGAACGGCTTGCCGGTGCGCGGGCTGTCACCTGCGGGAAGGGGCATACCCTCTTCCGCTGGACCACTGACCTGGATCGGCGTGATGATGTTTTGATACTGTGCTAAGAACATGGTCCGATCCCCCTCAGTTCCAGATCGGCAGCGTGAGCCACCAGTTCCACCATTGCGGCCAGCCCTGATTCCAGAACGGTCCGCTGATGACGATGCAGACGGCGCTCCAGAAGCCCGCGTTCAGTGCCAGGATCAGGCCGAGGCGGTGGATGCCCAGCGTGCCGATCGAGTAGCCGATGATGTCGCGGAAGAATGTGTCTTCGTATTCAGGCGTCTTCACCTCGGCCTGCTTGCCGGCTTCTGTGATCGATGCACCCGGATTGGCGGCGGACAGGATCAGGCCGCCATGCAGAGACAGCGCCAGCGTCGTGGTGAAGAAGAAGGTCACCGCGATCATATGCGCCGGATTGTAATGGAAATGCAGATATTGGTAGCCGACGTTCGAGACCCAGTCGAGGTGGCTGAAGATGCCATAGGGGAAGCCATGGCCCCAGGCGCCGAGCAGAACCGGACGGAAAACAACGAGCGTCGTATAGGCGAAAATCGCAAACGAGAAGGCGAAGGGCACGTGGTAGCCCATGCCGAGCTTGCGGCAGATTTCCACCTCACGCAGAGCCCAGGAAATGAAGGCGCCGAGCGCGCAGATGGTGACGATTTGCCAGAGCCCGCCCTCCTTCAGTGGCGCGAGCGCCAGGCCATAGGATAGATCGGGCGGCGCAATCGAGATGCGCCAGATGTTCCAGGTCGGGCCAATCGCCGCCCCATAGATCAGGAGTGCGGTCCCAAGGATCGCGAAGAAAGCCGTGGTGACGCCGAAGAAGCCCACATAGAAGGGTCCCACCCAGAAATCAAAGAGATCGCCTCCGAGCAGCGTCCCGCCTCGTACGCGATATTTGCGTTCAAAACTCAGCAGCGCCATGTTCGTTTCCTCCAGAGGTGATCAGCCAGGCGGCGTTGTCGGGTCATGCCGTTTGGCGGCGGGCGAAACCTTGAGTGTCGCCCGCTGCCGTCTTGAGGCTTCAGCCAATGAGCCTGTAATCCACGTCTTCAGAGAGGGTTTGCTCCAGGGAGCTGGTTGTGAGGGGTTTGCCCTCCAGCCAGTTGAAGCGTTCCGTGCTCAGCAGGATGAAGTGGATCAGGATCGCAAGCGTGAACAGGAATACAGACAGTGCAACCAGCGCTTTGCGCGGGTCGAACATAAGCCAGACTCTCCACATATCGCGTCCTCCTCAGGTCAACATCGGCAGAAGCGTGAGAGCCGTCTGGTTAATGCCCTCGAGGGAGCTGTAACCTTCCGGACCCGGGATCCAGGGACGCCACATCCAGACCAAGATATGCGCGACGATGGCAATCGCCGTGAATATCATGAAGCCTTGGATGAAGAACCCATGGACCTCGCGCGCTTCGCTTTCGGTCAGACCCGAAAGTGAGACATTTGATGTTTCAGCCATCAAATTCACCTCCTAGTCTCGAACACCGCGGCGCCCCCGCGGCGGGGTTTCGGCAGGCCGTTTTGAGAACCTGCCGGGTTCTGTCGGTGTCGAGAACACCGACAAAGGGATGGGGCTACGCGTGGAAGGCGTAACCGGCAGCGGCATAGGCCGAGGAGCGGGCCTCGGCGAAAACGGATTGTGCCGGCCGCTCGGCGGCGGTGTCCGCATGACCCGTGAGCCGCGATGTGACGGCTGCGAACAGGCAGAGCGGATAGAGGAGCAGATAGAGACGCCGCATCCTCTGGCGCTCGGACTGGCGGTCGCGGGTGCGACTTGAGGTCTGATCGGATCGGGTTGCAGTGATCATGGCTTCACCTCCAGTTATCCCCTTGAGGGGTCTCGTTCCGGCATTCATGCGTAGGCTCCCTCAAGGCGGGCGGCCGTCTCGACATGATGGCGGGTGACTTCGTGGTCATCGGTCCGCCGGGCCTCGCGTTCCGCCGCTTCCCTGAGCCGCTTGGCGGCGGAGATGCGGACGAGCACGGGCTCATTGCCGATGAATGTTTCGAGCGATGCCTGAGCATCCGACTGCCAGGCCATTTCGCTGCGTGGGCGGGCTGTCGTCGCCTCGATCGCGTCCAGTTCTCCAGCACGCGGCAGGATGTCGAACAGCATGTCGAAAAGCGCGTTGCAGACTTCCTGGATCAGCCAGGCAGCACCGGAATAGCCCATGACCGGCGTGCCGGGATGGCGGCGGACAATGGCGCCGGGATAGGACAGCTGCACGAACTTGCCGCGCGCACCGCGCTCCGCCATGTACATGCGCTCGTTGAACGAGCCGAACATGATCATCGGCGGCTTCTTCGCGGTGAGTTCCGCAACCTCGATATTGTCCGTCTTCGAGCCTGCTTTGCGCGGGATCGCGAAGTTGCAGGGCAGGCCCATCTCTTCCTCGAGGAAGTTGCGGATGCCGCGCACATAGGTCTCGTTGGCGACGATCGCGAAGCTTGCGGTCGCGAAGAAGTCCTGGGTGACCGAGCGCCAGAGATCCCAGAGCGGCTTCAGCGTCGTGTGCTTTTCCTTCAGGATGAAGGGTTCCGGATCGAGACCCAGCATGCCGCCGAGTTCGCGGAGGAAGGCGGTCGTCGAATGGATGCCGATCGGCGCCTGCAGATAGGGGCGGTCGAGGGTTTCACACAGGAGCCGGCCGAACTCCCGATAAAGGCAGATATTGGCATCGGCGTCGGCAAGCTTGCGCACGTCTTCGAGATGGCTGCCCAATGGGAAGACCATGTTGATCTCGGCGCCCAGTCCTTCGACGAGCCGGCGGATCTCGGCGAGGTCAGACGGCATGTTGTAGGTGCCGTAGATCGGACCGATGATGTTGACGCGGGGCTTTGCACCTTCCGGACGGCGGCGCGGTGCCGGCACCTTGCCGCCCTTCGGACCGAATTCGGTCCAGAGCCATTTCAGCGCGCGATCAGCGCTCTGCCACTGGTCTTCATCGATGGTACGCGGCAGGAAGCGAACAATGTTGGAACCTTCCGGTGTCACGCCACCGCCGATCATTTCGGCGATCGAGCCGGTGACGACGACGGCGGGCAGATCCGGATCAAGTGCGAGACGCGCCCGCTTCATCGCACCTTCCGTGCCGTGCTGGCCCAGTTCGTCTTCCGACAGACCGGAAACGACGATCGGCAGTTCATGCGGCGGCAAGGCGTCCGTGTAATGCAGGACCGAGGTGACGGGCAGGTTTTCGCAGCCCACCGGGCCGTCGATGATCACCTGCAGGCCCTTGATCGCGGTAAAGGCATAGACGCTGCCCCAGTAACCGCCGGCTCTGTCGTGGTCGAGGATCAGCATCCGACGCTCTCCCCATTGTCGACGGCGTTGCGGGACTGCTTGACCTTGGCGGCAAACTTCTTGCGATAGGCGCTGCGGTCTTCGGGTACGTTTTCCCAGATGCCGGCCCCATCGCCAGAGCCGACACCTTCGAAGAAGGCGTTCATGGCTAGGAAACGATCCTTGTTGCCGATCGCGGCGTTGATCACGGCTGGCAGCGAGGCGACGCCGGCCGGACCCATCAGGGGGCGGGCAGAAATCAGATTGGTGAAGTAGAGGGCGGGGGTGGCACTCTCCTTCGCCTTCTGCACCACGGGTGTCGTGCCGATGGCGAGGTCGGGCTTGAATTCCTGGAACGCGGCGAGGTCCTGCTCCAGCGAGGCCCGGAAGCGCAGCTCCACACCATGGGCTGCCAGCCAGTCGGCATCCTCGCTGTTGTACGGCGTCTTCGGACAGGCGGTGCCGACATAACGCAGGTCTGCACCGAGTTCGACCAGCAGGCGGGCAACGAGGAGTTCCGAGCCCTCATAGCCCGAGAGCGTGATGCGGCCATTGATGCGGTGTTCGGCAAGGGCAGCCTTGATCGCAGCGCGCATGGCGTTGCGGCTGATATTTGTTTTCTCCGCGGCGATGCCGCAACTGTCGCCGATTGCCTTCAGCCAGGCATCCGTTCCGTCGACGCCGACCGGCGCCGAGCCGATGATGGGTCGGCCTGCCGCCTGGAACTCACGGATGCTTGCCGTGTAGAAGGGATGGATCGCCGCGACAACGGCGCAGTCGAGGGCGGCATAGAGTTCGCGCCATTCGCGGACCGGCACCGTCGGGCCGGCTGCAAGCCCCATGGGCTCCAGCATTCCGCCGATGACGACCGGGTCGACGGGGAACATTTCGCCAAGCAGGGCGACCGTCGGCCTGTCCTTCAACCCGCCACGCGGGCGCTGCACCGGGCCTTCGCCGATTTCCTGCCGGGCATAGGCGAGCATGGCGCCCGAAAGCACATCCTTGGCTTCCGCGTGGGTCGGGACCCCGAAGCCAGGAACATCGATGCCGACGATGCGCACACCGTCGATCTCGCGCGGCAACATCTTGAGCGGCACGCCCGAGGCTGTGGGGACACAGAGGTTGGTGACCACGACGGCATCGAACTTGGCGGGATCCGCCATCTGATGCACGGCCTCGACGATGTCCTCGTAGAGTTTGCCGGTGACCAGCGTTTCGGAAGAGAAGGGCACATAGCCGACGGAGCGCTTGGCGCCATAGAAATGCGAGGTGAAGGTCAGGCCGTAGACGCAGCAGGCCGAACCCGAGAGGATGGTGCCGACGCGGCGCATGCGAAGTCCGACGCGCAACGAGCCGAAGGCCGGGCACATGGATTGCGGTTGATCATGCGGGCCCTTGGGATAGTCCGCCTCGAAGCGGTCCATCAATTCGCCCTGGCCGGCGGCGCGGGCCGCAGCCTTGGAAAGCTCGACGCCGCCATGGCAGCCGATGCCGTTTGTATCTGCGGCCGCCGCGTCGCCAAGGACGGCGGCATCGTTACCGACGGGAGCGGTCCCGCCGGCATCGTCCAGCTCAAAATCCTTGCGCAGGTCATCCATTGTCTTCACCCGATCTCACACGTTGTCGTAGACGACTTCCAGCGATGGCCGTTTCAGTGCGCCTGTCGCGCACATGTCTTCCGGCAAGGCTGGCTGGAGTTTGTAGTCGGCACCTGTTTCGCTCGCATCGAAGAGGCCGAGCAGGCCATCCTGATCGAGTGGTCGGGGGAGGATCGGGGGAGCTTCGGCAAGATTGATGGAGAGGGCTTCGAAGAGCGGACCCCACTGACTGTCATGGGTGCCGATGATCTGGTAATTGGCGCTCTTGCGGCGGATGTCGTCGTCCTGCGGGATCGAGGCCAGAACCGGAATGCCGACGGCTTCTGCGAAAGCCTGCGCCTCGCCGGTGCCGTCGTCCTTGTTGATGACAAGGCCTGCGACGCCGACATTACCGCCGAGATTGCGGAAATACTTGACCGCCGAACAGACATTGTTGGCGACATAGAGCGACTGCAGGTCGTTCGACCCGACGACCACGACCTTCTGGCACATGTCGCGGGCGATCGGCAGGCCGAAGCCGCCGCAGACGACGTCGCCGAGGAAGTCGAGCAGGACATAGTCGAAATCCCAGTCATGGAAGCCGAGCTTTTCCAGGGTTTCGAAGCCGTGGATGATGCCGCGGCCACCACAGCCCCGGCCGACTTCGGGTCCGCCGAGTTCCATGGCGTAAACACCGTCGCGCTTGAAGCAGACATCCGAGATCGAGACTTCCTGGCCGGCTTCCTTGCGGCGCGAGGCCGTCTGGATGATGGTCGGGCAGGCGCGCCCGCCGAAGAGCAGCGAGGTCGTATCGCTCTTCGGATCGCAGCCGATCAACAGGACCTTCTTGCCGAGCTGGGCCAGCATGTAGGAGAGATTGGCGAGCGTGAAGCTCTTGCCAATGCCGCCCTTGCCGTAGATCGCGATGATCTGCGTTTCCTTGGTGACCTTGCCTGTGGCCGGGGCATCGGGTTCGATGCTGGCTTCTTCGCGAAGGTTCTCCTGCAGGCGCTCCAGTCCGTCTTGTGCGAGGTCGAGGCTCATGCGGCATTCCTCCAGTCGATGATCATTTTCAGGCAGTCGGGATCGTTGAATGCTGTCCGGTAGGCGGAAGCCGCATCGGACGGCGGAGAATGGTGCGTGATCAGGCCGCCGAGGGAGAGGCGTCCTGTCTCGACAAGGGCGAGGACCGCCTGAACATCGGCGGGTGTGAACTCGGCGGCGATGATGATCGACGCTTCCTTCATGAAGGCGGCTGGGAAAGCGAAATCGACACGCTCGCCATAGAAGCCGGCCAGAACGAGATCACCGCGGCGGTTGAGCCGTCCGATTGCCTTGTCGATGACCGTGGCATCGCCGCTGGCGTCGATGATGACGTCGTGGCGCAGGTCGCGCTCAGCGTCGGGGGATGCGACCACATAGCCTTTTGCGCCGGTGCGGCGGGCATCACGGGTTTCCCAGACGACGGGCGGCGGATTGCCGTTGGCAAGAATGATGCGGGCGATCAGGCGTCCGAGGACGCCGTGGCCAATGACGAGGGATGCGGCGCGGGCCGAGCGACAGACCGCGTGATGGGCGGTCGCGGCCAGCGCCAGCAGGGCTGCGTCTTCTATCTGTTCAAAATGGGTCTGCACCGCACGGGCACCGGGTACGACGAGCAGCGAAGCACTGGCACCGAACAGTCCGGCAGCATCCGTGTAGCAGTTTGCACCGGGAACGAAGACCTGGTCGCCGATCGAGCGACCTGACGTAGGGCCGGCTTCGACCACCACACCCACCGTCTCGTAGCCCGGGACGAGCGGATAGCGCATGCCCGGGAAGGCCGGCATGGTGCCTTCATAAAGCATCTTCTCTGTTCCGCTGGATACGCCGCTGAAGCGCGACTCGACCACCACGTCGGATGCCTCGGGCGTATTCAGCGCCAAATGCCTGACGGCGAGCGTTCCTGGTTTTTCGAAGACGATGGCTGCACTGCGCATTGTCGTGCCCTCCCCGGACACGGGATGCCTTCTGCTCCCAATGTCATCTTAAGATTACGCATCAAAGTGTCAATCTATATTTACACAAATGAGTGTCCAGAACGGGTGCGATTCACCGTTCTGCGACCACCAGTGTCAGCAGAAGCGGGTTTGTCGTGGTCATTTGCCTGGAATTGCGGAAGCCGCACTGTGTCAGCAGAGCGATGATTTCCTGTGGGGAACGGCAGCGGCCAGAGCCCATGGCGGCGAAATAGGCGTTGAAATAGAGAGCTGCGAGATTGGCGCCCTCACTTTCGCCGGCCATGGCCTCGGCGACGAGGAGGCGGGTTCCGGAGGGCAGTGAGTCACGCAGGTTCGAAAGGATCTGAACGACCCGGTCGTCATCATGGTCGCAGAGAATGCGGATCAATGTGACGCAGTCGCTGCCGGCCGGTATCTCATCCCTGCTGAAATCGCCGCCGTGGAGATGCGCTCGATGCAGCATGCCTTTCTCAGCGAGATGCCTGCGCGCCAGCTCGGTCACGACGGGCAGATCGAAGAGGGCAAGGTCAACGGCGGGATGCCGGGCGCCCAATGCCGCGAGAAAGGCCCCTTCTCCGCCACCGATATCAAGGACGGACCGGAACCGGCTGAAATCGAAGGAGGCAAGAATGCAGTCGGCGAGCATGGCCTGGCTTTCGCGCATCAGCGCGGAATAAGGGGCTGCCTCCTCGTTGCCGAGCGCTGCGGGGTCACTGCCCCGGACATAGGCCCAATAGCGACGGAGCTCTGTTTCCCCGCGCGCACCGCTCCAGAAAGCGCGGGCGTCGGCGAGATCGCGATAGAACATGTCGTGGTGGCGGATCATCTCGCGCAGTCCGCTGTCTGCGGCAAGCACGGTGCCTGCATCGGTCAGCATCCAGAGCTCCGGGGCGACCCGTGTGACGAGGTCAAGGCGTCTTGCCTGCTCCAGAAGCCGTCGCATCTCGTCGGGTGGAACGCTGCAGCGTGTGGCGAGCGCGGATGTCGAGAGAGCACGGCCTGCAAGCGTCTCGAACAGGCCGAGGCTCACGCAGGCCGACAGGATCTGCGTGTGCACGAAGCCGGAGGTCAGGCGGAACAAATGGTTCGCCTTGCGATTGGAGATCGCCCGCAGGAGCGGCAGGCGCGAGACGATCGAGCGAAAGCGGGGTGATGCGATCTGGCGGTTTCGCCAGAGCCGCAGTCTGATCTTCAGGGCCTGGAATGCATCGGGCTCGCGCAGCGGCAGGTCCGTCGAGACGGTCAAGCTCGGTCTTGCCGGCAAGCCTTGTCCGCTGCCGGTATCCATGGCGTCAGGCTGCGCTGGTTGCGAGCGTCTTCGGCATCAGCCGTGTCGCTTCGTTACGGATCATCGCGCGGAAGCCTTCGGCTCCAGGGCAATCGGGAACGCTGTCAACCGCCTCTGTCACCAGACGTTTCAGCCGGACGAGCGCGGCTTCCAGGCCGATGCTGGCGACGATGTTCGGTTTGCCGTTGCGGCTGTCCTGGCCAGCGGGCTTGCCCGCCTCCGACTGGCCGACCGCGTCATAGAGATCATCCGCCACCTGATAGGCAGCCCCCAGCGCATCTGCGAGCACCAGCCAGTCACGCGGGTTGCCCCCGGCTGCGATTGCGCCTGTCGAAACGGCACCGCTGAACAGCGAGGCGGTCTTGGCGCGATGATAGGCGGCGATGTTGATTTCCGGTTCGCTTTCCCAGGCCTGACCGGCGACGAGCCCGTAAGGCGTGCCGACGGCGTTGGCGATCGTGGCGATGAGCGGGGCCGTCAGCAGGGGGGTGCTTTGCGTTTCGCGGGCGACCGTCTCGAAGGCGGCTATGATCAAGCCGTCACCAACCAGCAGAGCGATCTCCTCACCAAACTGCGCATGCACGCTCGGAGCGCCGCGACGGGTCATGGCGTTGTCGAAACAGGGCATGTCGTCATGCACCAGCGAGGCGCAGTGCAAGAGTTCGATTGCGACGGCGGCGCTGTCAGCGGCAAGGGGTTCGCGGTCGCCGCAAGCAGCGGCGC
>LFEF01023581.1_pt2 | contig 53794 bp, 39 predicted proteins | sample 619371 | NCBI WGS metagenome assembly LFEF01 (sample SAMN03014291, study PRJNA259931) | freshwater metagenome | biome: lake; feature: waterbloom | place: China: Taihu Lake | collected 2006-08 | depth 0 m m
GGTGTGGGGTGTTGGGGAAGTGGGGAGGTGGGGTGTGGGGTGTGGGGTGTGGGGTGTCGGAAGAGTAAATAGAAATAATCTCCTATCTCCTGTCTCCTGTCTCCCGTCTCCCGTCTCCTGACGACCGTCTCCTGTCTCCCGTCTCCCGTCTCCTGTATCCTGACGACCGTCTCCTGTCCCCTGACTCCTTAAAGATCGCTAAATTGTCGCCACCATTGCTGGAGAGGATAATAGACGAGGGGAGTCCAGAGACTACTAAGCAGAGCAGCAGTGAGGGCAATGCGTTGATAATCGAGCCAAAGATCGGCGAGATTTTTGCCTCCTTGTAGATAGTATTGAAAAGCGATGGCAGCGTCGGCAATTAAAGTCATAACAAAGACAATTAAGACCACGGCGATCAATTCTTCTTTAACATAACGTTGTCGGTGTAAACGGGAAGTGAGGAAGCCGATGAGACCAAAAACCATGATATGGGAAGGATAATTAGAGGTAAGACTATCTTGAATAGTGCCGATCGCTAATCCGGCCACCACACTATCGAGACAAGAGCGATTGAGACTCCAACTAACCAACCAAATCAGTAACCAATTGGGAGCGATGCCTAAAATCTCCATACCGGGCAGCCGCATTAAGGAAAGAAAGGTACAGAGAAGCAGTGAAGCGATAGTGACTAAAATATTCAGGATAAAACGAGAACGGGCTGATAAACGGCTTAATTTCAGCATAATTCCCCCTCTCACTGCTGGGGTTGCGGGTGAACGAACACCCATTCGAGATTGTCCACGGTGGCGGTAAATTCAATTTTGGCGGTGGGGGCGGGATTTTCCTGTAAATTAAGGGAAATTATGCGACCGATGGGCAACCCTGGCCAAAAAAGACTACTAAAAGCCGAAGTTGTCACCACATCTCCCGGTTTGACATCGGGAGCTTTTTCAAAAAAGCGCAGGGTGGCCACTTGGGAATTCTGACCTTGAATTAAACCCATGGCCCGACTACGATTTACCGTTGCTCCGATGCGACTTTGGGAATTACTGACCAATAAAACTTTGCTGGTGTGGGGAGTAACTTCCGTAATCCGTCCCACTAAACCGCCAATTCCTGTCACCGAAGCACCCACTTCCACACCATCGGTGCTACCCCGACCGATAATTACCTGTTGCCACCAATCATCGGCGCTGCGGCCAATAATTGGCGCAGAAATCAGGGGTTTTTTCTGGGTTTGATAATAACCAAGCTGTTTTTTTAATTGTTGATTTTGATATTCGACTTCACTTAAACGATTTTGTAATTCTCGCACCCGTTGATCGGCCAGAAGTTGCTCTTGCAGATTAGTTTCCTCTCCCTGAAAAGGACGAGTTAATAAACCATACAATTCTAAAATCGCCCCACTTTGATAGGTGCGAATGTACCAAGCTCCCCCCAAAGCGGCAGCGAGCAGAAACAGTCGCCATCCCTGCTGTGTCCATTTTCGTCGTGCTGAATACATGAGCGATTTAAAACCTCTTGACTGTGTAGAGTGAGAATCCGTCCATTTTTCCGCTGCTGATGGCTAACGGCTAACCGATCCTAGTGACCTTTAGACATTGCGAGTTGTTTCATTAACGATCCGCTCAAAGAGTTTCTGATTTTTTAACACTTCTCCCGTGCCTTTGACCACACAGCGCAGGGGATCTTCAGCGACATGGGTAACGATACCGGTTTCGTGACTGACTAGGCGATCGAGTCCCCGTAATAAAGCACCTCCTCCCGCTAACATGATGCCGCGATCAATAATATCAGCAGCTAATTCGGGGGGAGTTTTTTCTAGGGTACGTTTGATCGCATCAATGATCACGGAAAGTGGCTCATCCATACTTTCCCGCACTTCTTCCGCTTTGATCGTCACGGTGCGGGGTAAACCGGACATAAGATGCAATCCCCGCACTTCCAGAGGAGGAAATTCATCTCCGGGGGTGGGATAAGCGGAAGCAAGGCGAATTTTAATATCTTCGGCCGTACGTTCCCCGATAATCAGATTATGGACTTTTTTCAGATAAGCGATAATTGCTTCCGTCAGTTCATCCCCGGCCACACGCACCGATTCGCTGATCACTGTCCCATCGAGACTGAGAATCGCCACTTCCGTGGTGCCACCACCGATATCAATGATCATATTTCCCGTCGCTTCCGAGACGGGTAAACCGGCACCCAAGGCCGCAGCAACGGGTTCATCAATTAACCCCACTTCTCGCGATCCGGCATTTTTGGCCGCATCCACCACCGCACGTCTTTCTACTCCAGTAATCCCACTGGGAACACCGATTACCATGCGGGGATTGCCAATCGTACCATCGAGCGCTCGTTTGATGAATTCCGCTAACATGATCTCGCAACTGTAAAAATCGGCGATTACCCCATCGCGCAGGGGTCGCAGAGCGGTGACATGGCCCGGAGTTCGACCGAGCATTTTTTTGGCCTCCTCCCCGACAGCGACCGGGTTACGATCTTGATCGATCGCCACTACCGATGGTTCCTCTAAAACGATGCCTTTCCCTGATACATAAACGAGGGTGTTTGCTGTCCCCAAGTCTATACCTATGTCCCTTGATAAGGCTAGACCTCTAAAAAAACGCACTTGTTTTCACTCCTGTTCTGATAACAACGTTACTATAGCTAGACTTTCGATCGAATCGACTTGGATTTTATTAGGTTTTGTTTCTCAAGTCTAGTTAATTATCGCTTCTTTCTCTCCGGATTTACGCAGGTCTTCGGCCTAATTTTCTGGCTGCCCACCGGTCAAGTCCAAGGTTTCGGGCTAAAATAAACATACTATTGTACTAAATTGAGGATTTAAGACCATGAGTTTAAATCTGGTTCATTTGGTGGGACGAGCGGGGAGAGACCCGGAAACGAAGTATTTCGAGTCCGGCAGTGTTAAGTGTACCTTCACTTTAGCGGTTAATCGTCGCTCTAAAAATAGCGATCAGCCGGATTGGTTCGATCTGGAAATTTGGGGCAAAACGGCGGAGGTGGCCGCTAATTATGTGAAAAAAGGCGGTTTAATCGGGATTAAAGGGTCTTTGAAAATGGATACCTGGAATGATAAAAACACGGGATTAGCTCGTTCTAAACCGGTAATTCTCGTCGATCAATTAGATTTACTCGGTTCTAAGCGCGATAGTGAGGCTAATTCCGAGCGAGAATTTTAAAGCTTGAGCGGCATTATTTCCAGATTTTGGATGTGTTAGCCTCTGGTAACACATCCTTATTAGACCTCTGGTAAAAATCAAAAATTGTTGTTAGGGTCAGGAGTCAGTAGTCAGGAGTCTCCGAGTCAGGAGTTAGGAGTTAGGAGTCTCCGAGTCAGGAGAATTAAGAATGAATAATAATCAATTAAGTAGCTGGTTATAATTAAATTGAAGATAGCTCCCCCCTTAATCCCCCCTTAATCCTCCCTTAATAAGGGGGGGATCTGACAATTTTTAACACCTACCTACTTAAATGGTATATTCACAGATTTTTGCCATTTAATCCTTATTTTTGCCGTTTTTGAATCATCAAAAATGAATTATGCAAGAGGTTTATTGATTCTCTAATTGACTGGAAAAATATTGCTGTAAATCTGGTAAAACTTCCCGATAAATAGCTGTATTTATCTCTAGATCACAGCCAAGAATAGAATTAAAAGGGATAATTTCCACCAGAGAATTACTATAAGCGATCGCTTGTAAAGTCCCGACAAATTCAGGGGTCCAGAGATTTTCTTGCAGGGAAATATTTTGTTTTTTTAACCAGCCGATCAAAGCCGAGCGCCCGATCCCGGGTAAAATATCAGCAGTAAGCAGGGGACTGTACCAGCAATTATCTTTCCATCCCCATAAATTGCCCGTGCTAGTTTCTAACCAATGACCGACTCGATCGACTAATATCGCTTCTTTTGCTCCTTTTTTTTGAGCAGTTTGTGCCGCTAACCAAGGGGTTAAATAATTACCAGTTTTATGTTCTCCTAAAACGCGTTGCCAAGCGGGATTATCTATTACCCACCCAATAATTCCCTGCTCTTGTCTAATGTTTAAATCTTCGGGTAAAAATCGGCCTTTAATCCACTCCCTACCATCGGGAAAAATTGTGATTCTCAGGACAGGATACAATAGGGATAATTTTTCGGCTCCTTGGCGAATTCGCTGCCAATCGGGAGCGGGCCAGTGGAAAACTTGTAAACTAGAGTGCAAACGTTCGAGATGCTCTTGCCAATGGGTTAGGGGATGATCTAAGCTTTGTTGATAGATACGCAGGGTAGTAAATATTGTGGCTCCATAAAGCAACCCAATATCATCAATACCCAGACTTATTCGCTCATTCTCGATTAATTCGCCATTATACCAATACATAATCAGTTAACTGTTTACTGACCTAGCTTATGAACCGTCAAAAATTTACTTGGGGATATTCTGGTTATAAATTGCGTCAGAGAGAAAATTTTAAAGAATTTCTGTGTTTACTGGGATTATTAATAGCGGCCTTAATTATCTATCTAGTGGGATTAGGTAATTTACCCTTGCGGGATTGGGATGAAGCGACCATTGCTCAGGTGGCCAAGGAAATTAGCCAAACCCCGCTGGAACAATTGCGCTGGTTATTTCCTAGTCTTTGGGGTGATCCCTACCTGAATAAACCGCCATTGATTCATAGTTTAATTGGTCTAACCTACCATTTCTGGGGCATCAATGAGGCCAATACTAGACTAATTCCCGCTTTTTTTACAGCTTTATCGGTGCCGCTTCTCTATCTTCTCGGTCGAGAAATTTTTCCGGCTCGTTTGCCAGCTTTACTGTCGGCCTTGATCTATTTAACTCTTTTGCCGGTGGTGCGCCATGGCCGTTTGGCCATGTTGGATGGAGCGGTATTGTGTTTTGAAATGCTGATGTTTGTTTGTTTACTGCGCTCACGGCGCGATTTACGCTGGTCTCTGGGGGCGGGGTTAGGATTTGCCCTCCTTTGTCTGACGAAGGGGATTATGGGGCTATTATTGGCGGGTATCGGCTTGATTTTTCTGCTCTGGGATACTCCTCGGTTGTTAACTTCTGTCTATTTTTGGTCGGGTTGGTTATTGGGAGCAACCCCCGCTTTTGCTTGGTATAGCGCCCAATTTTGGCACTACGAGCGGGAGTTCCTTGATTCCCTTTTTGTTCAACAGTTAAAGCGAGTTAGTGACGATCTGGACAATCATCGCGGCCCGTTTTGGTATTATCTGCTGGAAATTCTTAAATATAGTTGGCCCTGGTTAATTTTCTCGGTTTGGGGTTTACATTTAGCCCGTCAGGAATATCTCTACAGTTGGGCGAAGTTACTGTTAGTTTGGACGGGTGTTTATCTGTTGGTGGTTTCGGTAATGGCGACCAAGTTGCCTTGGTATATTCTGCCGATCTATCCGGCCTTGGCTTTAGCGGCCGGTTATGCCTTGGCGCAGCTGGGTAATCTTCCCATCGATCGCCCCTATCATCCAATCTGGTCAATTATTTTGGGTATTATCGGCTTTGTGGCGGGTTTATTAGCTTTAATGGCCTATTTCCCTGGTAATTTTGCCCCGATCGAACCTGTCCATCCTTTGATTCTGTTAACCTTATTCTCACTTTCCCTGACCATGGTGACAACGGCGATTTTGTTAGCCCGGCGCTCGGAACAATTCAGCGTGGTTTTGCTTTGGGGAATGTTGGTTTCTTTGTTTATTTTTGTTAATTCTCCCCTGTGGATCTGGGAATTAAATGAGAATTTCCCCGTCAAACCGGTGGCGAGTTTAGTGCAGAAATATGTGCCGGCCGATCACCCTGTTTATATTGCTTTTGCCTACGAGCGCCCCTCGTTAAATTTTTATAGTGGTCGTCGGGTTTTTCCCCTTGCTGCCGAAGAATTAATCAATCATTGGCAAAGTCACAAGCAACCTTACCTAATTATCGATCGTCAAACCAAAGAAGCTACTGATTTAGAAGGATTAAAGGCGATCGGATCCACGGATTCCGGTTGGTTTTTGGTGACGAAGCAGTAGTGAGGTTAATTGTTAATTGGCTGCATATCACATTGGCAAAAATACCGACAATCAGCAATTATCAGTGATACTAAATCTGTTGAGCATAGGTTACATATCAGGATAGGCAAGAGGCAAGAGGCAAAAGGCAAAAGAGGAAATAGATAATCAGTCTTTAATAACCGGATTTATAGCGGTTCTCGCATCTGTGCGGCACACTTAAACCTTTGCTGATTAAGCTGTTCAGGATCGGGAATGTACCTCTTGTGAATCAGAAACGCTATAGTATGACTCCCGACTGCTAACCCCAGGAAAAAGTTTTTCAGCAGCTCCTAGTTAATTTTAGAGGCCAAGTTCCGAAAAAGCAGAAAAAAGCGGGGTAATTTGCAACCACCCCACTAATATTATCAAGGAATTACGATTACTTATAAGCGTCCATACCCTCACAGGAACAAACCAGATTTCTGTCCCCGTAGGCATTATCAACCCGTCCCACTACCGGCCAGAATTTATAATCTTGTAGCCAAGAAAGCGGGTAAGCTGCCTGTTGACGGGAATAGGGACGACTCCAATCATCGGCAGTTAAAACTGCGGCTGTATGAGGGGCATTTTTCAAGGGATTATCGTGGGGATCCATGCTACCATTAGCGATCGCTTGTACCTCTTGATAGATAGTTAACAAAGCTTCACAAAAACGGTCTAATTCGCCCAAAGATTCGCTTTCCGTGGGTTCCACCATCATTGTACCAGCCACGGGCCAAGAAACCGTCGGTGCGTGGAAACCGAAATCCATCAAGCGTTTTGCCACATCTTCCACCTCGATGCCGGCCTGTTTTTTCAGGGGACGTAAATCAATCACGCACTCATGGGCAACCGTTCCCGCGCTACCCTTAAATAACACCGGATAGGCCGACTCCAGACGAAAAGCCATATAATTAGCGTTCAAAATTGCCACTTCTGTCGCTTTTTTCAAGCCGGCTGCCCCCATCATAGCGATATACATCCAAGAAATCACCAAAATGCTGGCACTACCCCAAGGCGCGGCCGAAATTGCCCCAATCGAGTCCTGATGCTTACCGTTAGCGGTTTCTGGGGATAATTTCGCCAAAACCAGGGAAACATCGGGCAGAAAAGGCACTAAATGGGATTTTACTCCGATTGGTCCCATACCGGGTCCGCCACCACCGTGGGGAATACAGAAAGTTTTATGAAGATTCAAGTGACAGACATCAGCGCCAAAATCCGCCGGACGACATAAACCCACCTGAGCATTCATATTGGCGCCATCCATATAGACTTGACCACCGTATTGATGAATCAAGGCGCAAATTTCGCTAATTCCCTGTTCAAAAACGCCGTGAGTGGAAGGATACGTCACCATCAAAGCCGCTAGATTATCCTGATGCTTCCGGGCCTTAGTTTTCAGGTCATCAATATCAATATTGCCCCGAGAATCGCAATTAACCGCCACTACTTTCATACCACACATAACAGCGCTGGCAGGATTAGTCCCGTGAGCGGACTCAGGAATTAAGCAAATCTGACGATGACCTTGACCGCGACTTTCATGGTAGGCTCGGATCACCTGTAAACCGGCATACTCTCCCTGGGAACCGGCGTTAGGTTGTAGAGAAATGCCATCAAACCCGGTAATTTCCCCTAACCAAGTCTCTAACTGTTGAAAGAGAAGTTGATAGCCTTCTGCTTGGTCAATCGGAGCAAAAGGGTGTAATTGGCCGAATTCTGCCCAAGTTACCGGAATCATCTCCGCTACGGCATTGAGTTTCATCGTACAGGAACCGAGGGGAATCATGGAAGTATTTAAGGCTAGATCCTTTGTTTCCAGACGGTGCAGATATCTGAGTAATTCCGTTTCCGAGTGATAACGATTGAACACCGGTTCGGTAAGATAGGCACTGGTACGGGTTAGATTAGCGGGTAATTCTAGACTAATTTTCTCGACTAATTCCGCCGTGGTAAAGGGCAATTCCTCGGTGGGGGCAAAAATTTGCCATAAATCCCACACATCCCTGAGACTGCTGGTTTCATCGAGACTAATTCCTAGATTATTCTCATCAAAATAACGCAGATTAATCTTATGGGTTTTTGCCTTGGCGAGGAGAGCCTTAACTCCCGTGGATACCGTAACTTTGAGCGTATCGAAGCACGGTTCTTTCCCCACCTGATAACCCAACTGTTTTAAACCAGTTGCCAATAAAGTGGTTAATTTCTGCACTCTTTGGGCGATTTTCTTGATTCCTTCCGGTCCGTGATACACGGCGTACATGGAAGCAATCACCGCTAGTAACACCTGTGCGGTACAAATATTACTGGTGGCTTTATCCCGGCGGATATGTTGTTCGCGGGTTTGCAAAGCTAAACGCAGTGCGGGTTTACCCTGACTATCCTTCGATACCCCGACAATGCGCCCCGGAATACTGCGTTTATAGGCATCTTTGGTGGCAAAATAGGCGGCATGGGGACCCCCATAACCCAAGGGAACCCCAAAGCGTTGACTGCTACCCACGGCAATATCAGCCCCCAATTCGCCGGGGGGAGTCAACAGGGCTAAACTGAGAATATCGGCGGCAACGGTGACTAACGCGCCATTTTGCTGCGCTTTGGCGATAAATTGCCGATAGTCATAAATTACGCCATCGGTGGCTGGATATTGTAATAATGCGCCAAAAATCGGCGTTTTAAAGTCAAAGAGACGATGATCATCGATAATAATGTCAATACCTAAAGGAATCGCTCTGGTTTTAACAACTTCAATTGTTTGGGGATGGCAACTACTAGAGATAAAGAAAGCATTGGCTTTAGTTTTGCACAGTCCGTAACTCATAGTCATCGCTTCTGCGGCTGCTGTTCCTTCATCGAGGAGGGAAGCGTTAGCAATTTCCAGACCGGTTAAGCTAGTGATGAGAGTTTGGAAGTTTAAGAGAGCTTCTAAGCGTCCCTGGGCGATTTCCGCTTGATAGGGAGTATAGGCGGTGTACCAACCCGGATTTTCTAAGATGTTGCGGAGAATTACCGGCGGGGTGATACAGTCATGGTAGCCCATGCCAATAAAGGAGCGAAATACCTGATTTTTGGAGGCAATAGCTTTTAATTGGGCAAGAGCGGCGTATTCACTCAAGGCAGGTGGTAGATTAAGGCTTTTTTGTAAACGAATTCCTGACGGGACAGTTTTAGCGATTAATTCCTCCACGGTAGCAACACCCAAAACCGCCAGCATTTTCTCGATTTCCGTCTCCGTCGGTCCAATGTGACGGTTAACAAAGCTATCGGTACAGTCTAGCAGGTCTTGCAGGTCAGCAGGAGCGAATTCCTCGGTTTTCTCGGCCGTAATTGACCTATTTAGCATATTAATCTCGGTTTCAACAATTACAAAAGTGCTGCGTTTCATCGCTAGGGGTGATTTTAACGCAACTTGTAAAATTTTTGTAATATTTGAAGCCATCAGCTAGATAAGCTGTCCGCGCCTTTAAATTGCTTGTTGAAATGAGGCAAGAGGCAAAGCACAAGGCAAATCCGCACCCCGTCAAGAAAAACTACGGGTTTCAACCTAGATGCGGTTTAGTGATAATTCTTTGACAATAGAGTTGAATTCCCTGTAACTTGGCTAGGGAGAATTTTGGTTTAATGGGAAGGATCAGTAAAGACATAAAACTCATCCGCAGCAAGCGATAAACAAGGATAGTTAAAGTCGTATGTTTTTCGAGACTGAGAAGATAACTATAGATATTATGAGTTAGTCTTAGATAACCATAGCGACGGGTGATAGAAGATGGTTCATGAATGATTTTAATCTGATTGGTAACAACGACTAAATAGCCTTGATTTGCGTATCTTCGGGAAAAATCAAAGTCTTCGTAGTAGAGAAAGTAATCGGTATCGAAATGGGGACAAGTGGAAAAATTCGAGAAATTAATTAATAAACTGCATCCCGTCACCCAGTCGGGAATAAGATAGGGTTTATCTCGATAGTCTAAGGATTCCTCTACTACGTTAATTGTGCCGATTTTGGCATTAAATTTTCCCCAACCAAACCAGATTTTACCATCCGGTTCGTAAATTTCTGTACCGGCGATGGCAACTTCCGGATATTGCTGAAAAAATTTGCTTGCTTTCTCCAGAGAGTCCGGTAATAAGTAAGCGTCAGGATTAACTAACCAAACGATAGCTTCTCTGTCTTGTTGATAAATCCAATTAAGTCCCAGATTACATCCTTTCCCAAATCCTAAATTTTCCCCCGCTTCAATAATCTTGACTCTTTCAGCTGCTAGAGATTGGATATTTTTATCTTCAGTGGAATTATTAACAATGATGAGAGTAGCAGATAAGTCATCGTTGAGGGAAGCGATTAAACGCTTAATTAATTCCGCGCAATTGTAGTTAACGGTCAATAGATAAATCATTACAGATAAAAGGTAGGAGTCACTGGCAATTAACAATGGTTAGAGAATAGAGAATAGCTTTCCCGTGAGAATTACTTTTTTTGAAGACGACAGAGATTAAAGTTTTCGATTTTGGTGGGAAAGGGTTGACAACTTTGGAAGTCAATAACGAGATTTTCTTTCCCTAAGTCTTCCACTATATCAGGGGATTTTTTATTAAAGTCCGTCTGGAGAATGTAGAGAGATTCTGGGGGAGTATTAGCAATAAATGTCTCGGCATTTTTTCGCATTAAAGTTCCCTCACTAACTCCAGTATTGCCTTTGAGTCTCACAAAACGAGTCGAAGCGGGAAAATAAGGGACGATAAAAGATGTTCCTTCATCTCCCCAGATAACAATCGTGGAATTTTCGTAGGGTTTTAATGCTTGACTATCGATACCAAAATAATGATCTGACCATCCCATTCTCCACCAATCCATCGGTTTAACCGTAGTGACAATTAAGGAAAATATTACCAAGTTTATGATTAATAATGGTTTCTTGCGAGGATAAAGATAGGCAATAATCAAAATAATTAAAGTGGGAGTGATTAATTCTAATGGCATTAGATAACGATAGATAGAAAATCCCACTAACCAAATAGAGTAAGCGGTCAGAGAAAAAGGCAGTAAAAACCCTAAAACTGCACCGTGGGTTAAGTCAGGTTCAGAAGATAGATTGCGCTTAGAAATAGCACGAAAAATAATCACTACTATTAGTAAAATTATCAATAAATAGGTTATAGCTAATCGGCTATCTTGGAAAGGAACCTCAGATACAAGAGTTTGTCTCTGGATAAAATAAACAGGATAAAACAACCATTGCCAGATATCTTTAGGCAAATATTGTATCCCTTTAAAATTGTAGTCGGTTTCGATATAAGGAGATTGAAAGATTTTATTATAGAAGGGAAAAAGAGGATTAGCAAACTTTGTCCACATTAGGATTATCCAATAACCAGCAGTGAGACTAAAACCCACGGCCATTGAGAGAATTGATAGGATTAAATTGCGTAATTTGTCTGACCAAGAATTAGGTAAAAAATTAATGGCTACCAAAAAGCTAATACCATATAAAGCATTGGTTAATTTAAACCCCGTTGCTAATCCTAATAAGAATCCAGCTAAAAGAATATTTTTAGAGGGAATTGGCAGATTTTTCCCTAAACTACTAACTATAAAAAATAATCCTCCCAGAACGAAAACACTGGTGGTATTATCACCAATACTGGTTCCTAACTCCGAGATATAGGCTGCTCCAAAAATACTGGTAATCGCTGCCGCTATACTTAGAGTTATCCGGTATCTTTCGGAAACTTTATCGAGGGAATGATAGGTAATTAGGTGAACTAACCATTGATTTAACCCGTGCAATCCTCCCATTAAAAACCCCACGACAATCGGAGGCAGTTTCAGATAATAAACAGCGACGAAAAAGGGAACATCAATCAGGGGATTAAAAAAAGTTTGTATCTGTGCGGGTAGGACATCATACTTAAACCTTCCTGTCAATAACATATAGGGATTATAAAAATGATAGTTTCGTAAATCCCAACTAACATCTTGACCTAAAATAACCGAGATAATTCCCAAAGCAACAAAGTAGATAATTGCCCAAAATAAGGGATGAGAAAGTGGAAAACGTTTCAGGGTTGTCATAATTAAAATTTCAAGATTTATTTGTTTAGTTTTACTAGCTTAACTTGGCAATTTATAGTTAAGGATGAGATGAAGATTACCTAGTAACAATCCCCAAAAGACAATCAGCATGATTATCTTGACAAAATTAGTTAAAATTTTCGATTTTTTCTCGGTTAAATCATTAAAGAAAAATCCCCCTAAAGTAATTGCCGTTCCGATAATAAAGTAATATCTACCGTAAGGGGAACTCAAAACCCAATCCTTAATATTTAAATTCACCGACCAAACGACAAGAAAAATAAAGATAGTGGCAGCACCGATAAAATCAGGGTTCTTACGAAAATCGTCTAAGAATATACCAAGCACCAGAAAGAGAAATCCATAGTAAGGAATTACATACCAAGCATAGTAATGACTTTGAGCGCCAGAAAAGGTGAGAAGAATTGTATAGATTAATATAGGAAAAATTACTAATCGTATTTTAGATATTTTCAAAGGAAATCTGGACACTAACAGGAGAGTAATCCAACTAAAAATTAACCAACCATCCTCAAAAAAAACTGTGGGTAAAACTAGATTTTTTAACATAGCAAAATCCGTAAAGCGATTTTTATGTTCTTGGAGAGTAGTTAAAAACCAACTAAAATCATAAAACCAACCGTAAAGGTAATACAAACCAAAGGATAAAACTGCCGTCAGAGAAGCGATTAAGCTATCTCGCCAATTTTTTTGTAATAATAGTAAAGCGACTAGAGAACCTAGAATATATAATCCTGTCACCTTAACTAAAGGTGCTAAACCACCTAAAAATATAGCCAAATATAGATACTTTTTTTGAGACTTTTCACCGTACTGAAAGAATAAAAGTGCTACCGCTAAACTTAGACATAATAATAAATTTTCACTAACTGCTAAACGAGATAAAAAAACCGTATTGGGGTTAGTGGCAAAAATTAAAGAAGTTATAATCGCCACACCGGTATTAGTCAAACGTAAAGCTAATAAATAAAGTAAGAAAATAGAGAGAGTGCCAAAAACTAAAGAAGGAATCCTAATTACTGTTAAACTACAGTCAAAAAATTCCTTTGCTCCCGATAAAATAGCCGTCATACCCACAATTAATCCAAACAAGGGAGGATGATCAAACCAAGGAGTAACAAAACGATAACGAACGGCAGTTTTTTCCCAAACTGTCACCAAAAAATCATCCGTGGTACTGAGGAAAGACCAACTGGTAGGGACTCCCTCTTGAATCAAACTCATGCCACTCCAAGCAAAAGCAAATTCATCTTGAGTCCAGTTATAGGGAGGTAAGGAATCGTACTGATAATATCTTAAAATAAATCCTAAGCCCGTAATTAATATACCCAGAAATAGACGGTAATCAAACTTTTCAAAATTATTAAATAGAAAATCTCGCTGTAGCATTATTCTGAAATTGGCTCGCTATTTATCTTTTGGGGTGAACCCGTGCTATTGTAACATGGTTTGACGGTTAAATTTTTTGACAAACCCAGATCGATTAAATACCCGATTATCGAGGTTAAGTCATCTCGATAATTTCTCCTTCGTAAATTCTCAGGGATATCAAATGGTCAACTCATCTTTATAGCCAACTCCAGACAAGGGACTCATTTCTGGCAGAAAAGTTCCCCAGTTTCTCCCCACTAAACTATAACTTAAGAGATTGACATTACCATCAGCAATATGCTAAAAAACATTAGCTTGATAGCCGAGTAACAACAATTACCCCGTTAAAAATCCCTATATTTTCCCCTAAAGCAAACATCTTGTCCTTAGTTGCCAACATGATTCGTCAGTTAAATTATTCTAGAGTTTGGTTGTTATTAATCCTTATTTTTGCCCTTTTCCTACGTCTAAATGCCGCTTTCTCTTATCCTAATATTCTCTGGCCGGATGAAATTTTTCAGACCTTAGAACAGGGTCATCGACTAGCTTTTGGTAATGGGATGATACCTTGGGATTTTCGGGACGGGATTCGTTCTTGGTTATTTCCGGGCATTCTTGGCGGGATTATGAAGCTAACTGCTGGTTTTTCGGAAGGCTCCAGTGGCTATCTGGCCAGTGTCAAGATTTTCCTCAGTTTACTATCTTTAATTCCCGTTTGGATCGGATTCTCGATCGCCTACGAAAGCATCGGTTTGGCCGGCGCTATCCTAACCGGCGGTATTTGTGGGATTTGGTTTGAATTTATTTATTTTGCCCCGAAAGCCTTCACCGAAGTTATTGCCGCTTATTCCCTGCTGGTCGGCGTTTATTTAGGATGCTACGGCAAAAATCCCCCCTCTCGTCAGCGACTGTATTGGACAGGGTTTTTCTACGGATTGACCACCTATCTTCGATTTCATTTACTGCCGGCCATCGCCATCGCCCTCATTTATCAAGTTAGACAAAAAAATTTTCCACAATTACCGCCCCTTGCCCTCGGTTTTATCGGTCCGGTTTTGCTGGGGGGTGCTTTAGACGCTTTCACTTGGTCCACCCCCTTCCAATCGATTTGGAAACTGATCTGGATTAATATTTTTGAAGGAAAATTTAATAGTTTTGGCGTATCACCCTGGCAGCAATATTTTACTTGGTTAGCCCTCAATTGGTCTTGGTGGCTGTTTCCGATCCTCGTCTTCTGTGCAATCGCTGCTCGTCGTCACTGGATTCTCGCCCTTCTGGCCCTAGTTATTATCCTCTCTCACAGCTTTTTAGGTCACAAAGAATATCGCTATATGTTCCCTGCCCTACCACTAATTATTATTCTCGCCAGTTTGGGTACTGCCACTCTCGTCTCGCGTTTATCGTTAATGCGAGGTTCCCTCGCCGGCAAAACTATCGTTATTTTTAGTAGTTTACTTCTTTGGGCTTTTCTATCCTGGTTGCTGGCGGGGCGTTTTAATACCGACCAGACTTTTAATTTCGGACCGCCTTGGCAAAAACCGGGCTATACTCACTGGCAAACCCACGGCGGACAATTACAAGCCTATCAGTATTTAAGTAGCGAGAAAAAACTGTGCGGTTTAGGAGTAAAAGGATTGGCGTGGCAGTACACGGGGGGATACGCTTACTTACACCAAGATGTACCGATTTATTTCCTCAAAGATAACGAAAATTTCGAGGCACTACAACCTTATTTTAATTATCTATTATTTAACCAAGACCGGGCCGCGGTCGGAGATTATCAACGGGAGAAATGCTTTAACGGAACTTGCGTTTACAGGCGCTCGAACTCTTGTCAAGTTAACCCGGATTATCATATCAATCAGTATCTCAAAGAAGCTGGTGAGTAGGATCATATATCCTTATGCAAATTTGCAAAATTTGTCAAAAATAAGTCTAAAAAGCAGAGAAAAAATTTTAATTATGTAAGCGGGATAACTTCGATCATGAAAAAAGTTAAAATCTTGCCAATTTACCTAAGTTTTCTAATTTTAATCTATATAATTTCTGTCATGACGGTCAACCTCTCCTCTTTCCCCGCATTGCAAGGAGATGAGGCTTGGTTTGGACTGAATGCCAGGGAAATCCTCCACCACTATTTTGATTGAATACTGTCCCCATTGTCTAGATTTTCCCAAATCTTGGAAAATTATCTAAGGAAGTTACCGCGAATCTATCATTATTAAAAACAAATCATCCACACAAATCCTCAGCTTAATTTTGATAAAAGCCAATAATAAGCTGACTTTAAAGCTCAAAACTTTTGGTAAATATCTTGACAAATGATCCCGATTAATGGTATTATTGGCGTGGTTTTGGTAAAAATATCCAACAGCCAGAGACTCCCTAGACTAACTTAGTAAAATTAATTCCTCCCTATTGATAGATGAAAATCAAGAAATATCTTAAGTTCTGGAAATATCCTCGCTTAGTTGATGAACGAGAGACTTTAATTGAAGAACGAGATTCTCTCAAAGATCATCTGAAGAGTTTGAATCAAGAAAAACAAGAAATGATTCGGGAAAAAAATGCTCTTTATGAAAGATTAGGTCAGTTATCCTTAACCATTCCCGAACTGCAAGAAATTAGTCCGAAACTTCTCGATATTAGCGTGATCAAAAATAAGGCCCGCCAGTTTCGAGTCCAATTAGATGCCGAAAAAGAAAAACTCGCTCCCGACAATTTTGGCTGGTATCCTTACAACACTTTAACCTGCTTCGAGATTCTCGAATTACTATTAACGGGTAAAAACCGTTTTCTCCTAGAACTAATCTCGGAAAAACCGATTGTTGATATTGGTTGTGCCGATGGGGATCTGGCGTTTTTTCTGGAATCTTTGGGCTGTAAAGTACAGGTGGTTGACTACGCTCCTACTAACTTTAATCTGATGCAAGGAGTTAAACTGCTCAAAACTGCTCTTTCTTCCTCTGTGGAGATTCATGATGTTAACTTAGATTCCCAGTTTCTCCTTCCCGAAAAAAGCTATAGTTTAGTCATCTTCTTAGGAATTTTATACCATCTCAAAAATCCCTACTATGCCCTCGAAACCTTAGCGAAATCTGCCAATTATTGCCTGATTAGCACCCGCGTCACTAAGTTTAATACGGTGAGTAATGCCGCTAATCGAGTCGATCTTTCCGCGATTCCTCTAGCCTATTTACTCGATGAACTAGAAGCAAATAATGATTCCACCAACTATTGGATCTTTTCTAATGCCGGGTTACGCCGAATTTTACAGCGAACCGGCTGGGAAATTTGCGATTATATAACAGTAGGTAATACCGAAAACTCCGATCCCGCCAGTCGTGACGGCGATGAAAGAGCCTATTGTTTAGTAAAAAGTCGTTTCTATCAAGATTAGAAATGCCTAAATATCAGACCAGTCTCCTAAAAATATGAACTATCCCCCTAATCCCCTCTTAAACCGACGTAGCTTGCTGAAATTAGCGGCCCTAGCCGGAGGAAGTGCCGGACTAGCTACCCTTCTCTCCTCTCGGCTCAGTTATTCTGCCGACCAAAACCAAGCTATTGCCGAGAATATAGAGGCAATGGAGGAATTTTTGCGGCAAATTCGCCCAGTAGATTCGCAAAATCTCCAGTGGACAGAATATAGCTTTGAAACAGTCACCGTCAATCGTCAAGGGCAAATTATTGATCGCCGTCAGGGTAGCGCTCGCTCCTGGAGCGAACCCCTAGGCAACGGCAGCGAACTAGAAATGGTAGCCATTCCGGGGGGCAGTTTTCGACGCGGCTCGAAAAATGAAGAAAGAGGCGATCATACTAGCAGTGAAAAACCAGAAAATTCCGTGACGACGGCGGCCTTTTTTCTGAGCAAATACCCGATCACCCAAGCACAATGGCGAGCGATCGCCCAACTGCCGAAAATTAATCTCGAACTCAACCCGGCGCCCTCCTTTTTCCAAGGCGATAACTTACCCGTAGAGAGAGTCTCCTGGTACGAGGCGATCGAATTTTGTCAAAGACTCTCCCGATCCACCGGCAAAGATTACCGACTAGCGAGTGAATCACGCTGGGAATACGCCTGTCGCGCCGGTACAACCACCCCCTTTTACTGCGGGGAAACCCTAACCAGCGAGCGCGCCAATTACTTTGCCGTCTATGATCCCTACGCGGAAGAACCCAGCAGCGCCTATCTGGCCAAGACTACCCCGGTGGGCAGTTTCGCCCCCAATAATTTCGGTCTCTACGATATGCACGGCAACGTGGGCGAATGGTGCGCCGATAGCTGGCACCGGAATTACGAGGGAACCCCGCCCCTGGATGGTAGTGCTTGGTTAGACAGCGATACTCGCTTGCAGCCCCGTTATCGTTCCGCCCGCTTAGTGCGAGGGGGCAGTTGGGGCGATGAAGCTAGGCACCTACGCAGTGCCAATCGCACCTTTTGCCTTCCCGATCAACACTACAGCGTCTTGGGTTTACGAGTCATGGCCGATAGCTTGCCCTGAGCTACGTCGAAGGGTACCGGTTAATCAATGCTTGTGTCCGCCCAAGAGACGACAAAGGTATGGTTCAATAGGTTAGGTTCCAAAGGGCCAAAACTATTCAGAATCTTCTGCCGTTGTCAGTGCGTCTGTAGCTAAATCAACCGCGAGTGAGGTCAAATTTTTCATGAAGGTACAGCAGTCTCATCTTTTCTTAACTCCCCCCACAGGAGATCTACAGGTACCTTTATCTCCTCCTCCCCCAGACGACGGCAACTTAGAAGCAGAAAAAAATTATCCTCTCAGCCTGTCTCTAGTCATTCCCACCTACAATGAACGGCAAAATATCGTTCAATTAGTCAACATTCTTAGTCAAATACTTGACGAAGCCCTTGCCAAAGATTACGAACTGATCGTTGTCGATGATAATAGTCCCGATCGCACTTGGGAAGTCGCCGCATCTTTAATCGCTGAATATCCCCAGCTGCGAGTGCTGCGCCGGGAGGGAGAAAAAGGCCTATCCTCGGCAGTGGTGAGGGGGTGGCAAGTGGCACGGGGCGACATCCTTGGGGTCATCGATGCCGATTTACAGCATCCCCCGGAAGTGTTATTAAAATTATTCGAGCAAACCAGAGCCGGAGCCGATCTCGCCGTGGCTAGTCGCCATGTGGAAGGGGGTGGAGTCAGCGAATGGAGTCTGACTCGACGCTTCCTCTCCCGGGGGGCGCAGCTGTTGGGATTAGTCATTCTGCCTAACGTGGTGGGACGGGTATCGGATCCGATGAGTGGCTATTTCATGGTTAATCGACAAGCGATCGCAGGCCCGATCTTAAACCCGATGGGCTATAAAATTCTCCTCGAAGTTATCGGCCGCGGCAATATCGACCAGATCGCCGAAGTGGGTTACGTTTTCCAAGAGCGTCAAGACGGCGAAAGCAAAGTCACCTGGCAACAATACATCGAATATATCCTGCACCTGCTGAAATTGCGTTCCCGCGGTCGTTTCGGTGGTTTGAAAAGGCGTTGGCAATTCCCCCTCGCTCGCTTTCTTCGCTTTAGTTTAGTCGGGTTTAGTGGCCTATTCGTCGATATGGCCATCTTGTATCTCCTCAGCGATCCCACTACCCTCGCTTGGGGAGTAACTCGCAGTAAGATTATCGCCGCCGAGGTGGCTATTATTAATAATTTTCTTTGGAACGATCGCTGGACTTTTGGCGATTTGTCCACCGGCCAAAATCAGTGGCAGCAGCGTTGCAAACGTTTTCTTAAATTTAATCTTATTTGTTTGGCCGGTTTGATCCTCAACGTCCTGCTCTTAAACTTTTTCTTCAATGTCTTACATATTAATCGCTATATTGCTAACTTAATAGCGATCGCTATGGTTACTGTTTGGAACTTCTGGATGAATTTAAAACTCAGTTGGCGTGTGACGGATGTTAAACCGGAAAAGTCCGGCAAGCCATAGGAAAGCCTTTGAAAACTTGCCCTCTCATCCTGCAAACCCTTTTTAATGGAGTTCAACCTCTGGCAGCCTTAATGTTCGGGACTTAAAAGCTGTCAGGGGTCAACAGGAAACCGATTACCAGGGATTTAAGTCTCAAAGAGGGGATGGAATGGCTTGCTCAAAATGCCGATGACTTTGCTTGGGGAAAGGCCGCCGACCCCGATTATTACATGGGTTTATCCCGATACGATTACTTCCAAGCTTTCCCCCATTGTCCCATTGTTCATGCCGTCCAACGCCAAGAAACCCCCCTAACCATCATTAAACGTTGTCGTCAGCCATGATCGAAATGACTGCTATTCCGCCGATTTCTCTGAAAAACTACCGTATCGCCGTCATAATTCCCTGTCACAACGAAGAACTAACGATCGCTAAAGTGGTCTCCCAATTCCAAACTTTTTTGCCAGAAGCGGCAATTTATGTTTATAACAACCGTTCTACCGATGATACCGTGACCGAGGCACTGAAAGCGGGGGCGATCGTGCGTCAGGAAATCCAACCGGGAAAAGGCAATGTTGTCCGGCGGATGTTTGCCGATATCGAGGCCGATATCTATATTCTTATTGATGGTGATGATACCTACGAAATTGCGGCAGTACGTCGCTTAATTGAACGAATGCTGGGGGAACAGTTAGATATGGTGGTCGGTGCGCGTCGGGAAGCGGCAAAATCCTCCCAGGCTTATCGTCCCGGTCATCGCGCCGGTAATCTATTTTTAACGGGATTGGTGAAATTTCTGTTTGGAGCGCGTTTAATCGATATGCTCTCCGGTTATCGCATCTTTTCTCGTCGTTTCGTCAAATCTTTTCCCGCTTTGTCCAATGGTTTCGAGATTGAAACCGAGTTAACTATCCACGCTTTAGAATTAAAAATTCCCTTCGCTGAAGAACCAACCCTCTACGGGGAACGTCCCGAAGGTTCCCAAAGTAAGTTAAAAACCTTTCAAGATGGCTGGCGAGTATTGGGAACCGCTATCCTACTTTTTAAAGAAATTCGTCCTTTTCTCTTTTTTAGCCTTGTCTCGCTAATTTTGGCGGTTATTTCCCTCCTCTTAGCGATCCCCGTCCTGTTTGAATACCTCGAAACTGGCTTAGTGCCACGTTTCCCCACCGCCATTTTATCGGCCTCGATCATGCTTTTAGCCTTTTTAAGTTTGACCTCTGGCATGATCCTCGATTCCGTCTCCCGGGGACGAAAAGAGATGAAACGAATGGCTTATCTAGCTAACAGTTGGCTGAAAGGTTAGGGAAAAAGTTCACTAAACATACAGGTCTAGGTAACATCTGGGGTTAAACCGTCTCTAACCGTTGCAGCACGGAGGAGGGTTTTTTGTCAATAAATTCCGCCGGCGAAATTTGATATTTAATCAGATTGGCTAATTCCTGTAGTTGGCTGATGGCTTCCGCACCTTCGAGTTTCATTAACTCTCGATCATCGCGCATTTCTGTCCAGGTGATGCCGTAATCGGACACGAGAAACCGAATTAGATGGGTTTCACCCAATCCCACCATAAAAGATGCGCTATTCAGTTGACCGCCACAGGTGTAGCAAGATGCTAGATAACCTTGATTTTCTAGTGCGATCGCTAAGGCCTGTAAATCCATGACTAAGTCTTTGACCAGTTGGCGATGCTGTTCTGCAAGTCGTTTAAACACAATTTTCCTCCTGATAACACTGCCCAAGTATAAAACCTTAACACTTTTTTAAGATTCTTTTCTGAGAAAATAGGGTAAGTGAACTAAGTTTTCTTACGGATGTTAAGCAACAAAATGTAAAGAACCCGAGACCTAGGGTAGCGTGAATTCCTGAGTTCGCCAAGTATGTGTAAGTACAAAGCCACCAGTTTATCCGTCTTTCCACCCCCTCGATCCCAACCATTCCCATCATGCCTATTTTTAAAGTTTATGATCCAGTTTCGACAAAAAAGTTCGTAAATCTATATTGACAATTACATAAACCTATGCTTCTATGCCGGATGCGGAGGGGTGTGGGGTGTAGGGTGTGGGGTGTAGGGTGTAGGGTGTGACCCCCCCAACCCCCCCGACATCGGGGGGGCAGGGGGGGTGTGGGGTGTGGGGAGAATAAATAAAAATAATCTCCTGTCTCCTGACTCCTGACTCCTGATCACTGATTACTGATCACTGATCACTGATTACTGATAAGATTGTTACGAAAATATAAACACGAAATTCTATAGTTAGCCATGACCCAAAACGGAAGCTCGAAGTCGATCGTTGTCTCTCCCTCGATCCTATCGGCGGATTTTAGTAAATTAGGAGCCGATATCGAGGCTGTGGATAAGGCAGGAGCCGATTGGATTCACGTTGATGTGATGGATGGTCGTTTTGTCCCGAATATCACCATTGGACCCCTGATTGTCTCCGCTATTCGTCCCTATACGAAAAAACCTTTAGATGTGCATTTAATGATCGTGGAACCAGAAAAATATGTGGCTGACTTTGCGAAAGCGGGTGCTGACATTATTTCTGTTCACGCTGAACATAATGCTTCTCCCCACCTCCATCGTACTCTTTGCCAAATTCGCGAACTCGGTAAACAAGCGGGTGTGGTATTAAATCCCTCCACTCCCTTAGATTTAATCGAATATGTGCTGCATTTGTGCGATTTAGTCCTAATTATGAGCGTTAACCCCGGTTTTGGTGGCCAGAGTTTTATCCCGGAAGTTGTCCCCAAAATCCGTCAATTACGCCAAATGTGCGATGAAAAAGGCTTGGATCCCTGGATTGAAGTGGATGGCGGCTTAAAACCGGCTAATACTTGGCAAGTTCTCGAAGCGGGTGCTAATGCGATCGTAGCAGGTTCGGCGGTATTTAATGCCCCTGATTACGCGGCGGCGATCGAAGGTATCCGTAACAGCAAACGTCCCCAACCTCAATTAGCCACGGTTTAATTGCCGCGGGGGTGGGTTAGCTGTTGACTAATTATCTTAGTATTCGCACTAACCCACTCTGTTGATTTGTTCTAAAACCTGCCGCCATAAACCGGAATTAGAGACGGCTAAAACTTCGCTAGAATCAGCTTGTAGGGGATTACCCGACCAATCGCTAATTATTCCGCCAGCACCTTCAATAATCGGGATTAAAGCACAAAAATCGTAGTATTTCAGGTCTGATTCTAGGATTACCATCGGCATGGCAGTGCAGCCGGTGGCTAACATCATATAGTTATAACAATCACCCCCAAAAGCACTACGTTTACAGACGCTTTGCAGCTGACGAGCGATCGCCTGTTGTCGTTCTGTGATAAACATTAAGGGAGTGGTGGAGGCTAAACAGGCATTTTTTAAGACAAGTTCCCGATCTTGACGGTAGGGATTAACAATCATCCGGTTATTATAAAGACTGGCTTTTCCCTTCACTCCTAACCAGCGATCGCCTAAAATCGGTTGATCGACAATTCCTAAAATCGGTTGATTTTCTGCCACCAGGCTGATTAAAGTCCCAAAAATCGGTAATCCCTTGACAAAAGAGGATGTGCCATCGATCGGATCCAACACCCAATAACGACCACTTTGGGAGGGAATATTGGCTCCTTCTTCCCGAATAACCCCATCTTCAGGCAATTCTCGCCGAATAATCGCTACCATCGCCTCCTCAGCTTCTTGATCGGCGATTGTTACTATTGAGGAAACTTGCTCGAGTTTTGTCTCGGTTTCTAGATGGGGCTGCCGAAAATAGCGCTGGATAATCTCTCCAGAAGCGTCCGCTAATTGATGAGCTAGTTGGATAGTGCGATCAATATTCATCAATAAAAGTTATCCATACAGGAAAAGAATAATGTTTATTTATGGTAAAGGGGAATTCGGGAAGTGGGGAAGTGGGGGAAATTTGCCTATCACCCTAAATCCCTATTGCCTCTTGCATAGTGCGATCAATATTCATCAATAAAAGTTATCCATAGTGGAAAACAATAATATTTATTTATGTTAAAGGGAAGTGGGGAGATGGGGGATTTAGCGGAAATTTCCCTATCACCCTAAATACCTATTGCGGCATCGAACCTAGAACTATCAGTGGGTAACAGCTTGATTTTGACTCCATAATTAAATTAGTCAACGATCGACTCAATCTCAAGACGAGAAAAAATTAATCTATTTAGGAGTTTAGCTGATGACGGCTTTTACGGAAAATGACCTAAAAAGGTTAGAAAATCTGATTATCAATGGACAAAAAGCGATCGAAACTCGTTTAACCTCTCTGGAGAATGGACAAAAAGCGATCGAAACTCGTTTAACCTCTTTGGAGAGTGGACAAAAAGCGATCGAGAATAGTTTCGGAGAGATCAAAAGAGAAATTCAGGTCTTAGAGATAGGACAGACGGAAATTAAGGGAGAAATCAGGACTTTAGACGCAAAAATCACCGGTTTAAATGAAAGAGTGAAACTCATCGAGGCATCCGTGGGAAAAATTCCCGATTTAGCCGAAAAAATCGGGGAGGTAAAAAACTGGATTCGGGGAAAATAAAACTAAGGAATGTAACATAGTATTAAGCATTTGTATATTTTTATTAATTTTTATGGAACAGACAGCTTTAAATCTGATCGCAATTACCGTTTTTTCGATCACTCTTTCCGTATTTGTCACTCCTTTGCTGTCTATTTCGCCTTTTGTCCCCGCTTTAGCTACTTTTAGCCTCTTGGGATTAGTTACAGTTGATACTCTCACCTTTAATAACCGGGGTGTGACTTTACTACTGGATGCTCTTTCTCCCAGTAAACACCGTCAAAGAGTTATTCACCACGAAGCCGGACATTTTCTCACCGCTTATATTTTGGGCATTCCGATCGCCAGTTATAGTTTGACCGCTTGGGAAGCCTTTCGTCAAGGCCAGGAGGGAGTCGGCGGTGTTCAATTTGACCTAGCAGATTTAGAGCAAAAAGTCAAGAACTTTACCGATTTTCCTGCTTTTTTAGAGCGAATTTCTACGGTGTGGATGGCGGGAATTGCTGCCGAAACCTTAGTTTATGGTAAAGCGGAGGGGGGAGAAAGCGATCGATTTTATCTGCAATCGGCCTTAAAATTAGCGGGGGTTCCTGAGAATAATTATGCCCAAAAAGAGCGCTGGAGTTTATTACAGGCAAAAACTCTTTTAGAAAAACAACAGACTGCCTATCAAGCTTTAGTGATAGCTATGGAAAACAGGGCAAGTGTGGAAGAATGCTGTCGGGTGATTAGTGAAAGTTTAGTATAACGGGAAAAGTAATCAGGGATGAATTTGATGATTTCCCCGTTAAATTTTTATGAATAATCAGAGCATTCAGTCCGATCAGCGATTAGCTTTAATTGTGCGCGGAGCAGTACAAGGGGTCGGTTTTCGTCCTTTTGTTTATCGATTAGCAACGGAATTAAACCTAACTGGTTGGGTGAATAATACAGCAGCGGGAGTTTTTATTGAAGTCGAGGGCAATCGAGACAAACTAGAAACTTTTTTGAATCGATTATCTTTAGAAAAACCACCTCAATCGCTAATTGAAAATATTGAGACTCAATGGTTAAATACCGTCGGTTATCAAAACTTTAGCATACGTCCTAGCAGCGGCGGTGAAAAGAATACAATTGTTCTGCCCGATTTAGCCACTTGTCCCGATTGTTTAGCCGATATTTTTGACCCTAATAATCGTCGTTATCGCTATCCTTTTACTAACTGCACTAACTGCGGTCCTCGCTACAGTATCATCGAGAGTTTACCCTATGATCGCAGTGCCACAACTATGAGGGGTTTTAATCAGTGTCCCGAATGTCAAAGGGAATACGAAAACCCTCTGGATCGCCGTTTTCATGCCCAACCGAATGCCTGTCCTCGTTGCGGACCCCAAATTAGTCTTTTAGATAGTCAAGGCTCTGTATTAGCGGAAAAAGATCAAGCTTTAATCGCCACTGCTAGAGCAATTGAACAGGGAAAAATTATGGCGATCAAAGGATTAGGAGGATTTCACCTAGTTGTCGATGCAAGAAATACGGAAGCAGTGCAAAAATTGCGACAACGTAAACAGCGACCAGATAAGCCTTTTGCCGTGATGTATCCTAATCTTGAGTTAGTGAAAAACCACGGTTATGTATCTTCTTTAGAATCGCAATTATTGCAGTCTCCTGCTGCGGCAATTGTCCTGATTAAACAGCGAAAAAATCATCTTTCTCCTTCGGTTTCTCCGGGTAATCCCTACCTAGGAGTCATGTTACCCTATACTCCCCTACACCATCTTTTATTAGCAGAATTGGGCTTTCCTATTGTAGCAACCAGTGGTAATCTAGCCGATGAACCTATCTGTATCGACGAAAAAGAAGCTTTAGAAAAATTGGGAACTATCGCCGATTTTTTTCTAGTTCATAATCGTCCTATTGTTCGACCAGTGGATGACTCTATTATCAGGGAAATGGCAGGAAAAGCGATGATTTTGCGGCGAGCGCGGGGATATGCTCCCTTTCCCATTAAAGTTAATGATGGAGATTTTCCCCCGATTTTGGCTGTGGGAAGTTATTTTAAAAATACCGTGGCTATCTACCAAAAAAATCAAGTTTTTATCAGTCAACATATCGGCGATTTAGATACGGTTAATGCTGTCAATCATTTTGAAAATATCCTCGATAGTTTAAAAAAATTATACGAGTTTGCACCCGAAGTTATTGCCTGTGATGCTCATCCTGAATATCTAGCGACCAAGTACGCTTATAGCTTAAATTTGCCCGTTATTCCCATTCAACACCATTACGCTCACGTTTTATCCTGCATGGCGGAAAATCAGCTACATCCTCCGGTTTTAGGGGTTGCTTGGGATGGAACAGGATACGGTTTAGATGGCACAATTTGGGGGGGAGAGTTTATCCATATCACTGCCGATTCTTGGCAGCGAGTCGCCCATTTTAAACCCTGGCTATTACCCGGAGGAGAAAAAGCGGTTAAAGAACCCAGACGAGTAGCTTTAGGATTACTAGAAGTTATGGAAAATACTGATAGGATAAAATCAGCTTTTAGTGAACAGGAATGGTCGATTTTTAGGCAAATGTTAACCAAAAAAATTAATTGTCCTTTAACTTCTAGTGTCGGGCGTTTGTTTGATGGTGTGGCGGCGATTCTAGGTTTATGTTATCAATTAAGTTTTGAGGGACAAGCAGCAATGCAATTAGAATTCGCCCTTGAGGGCATTAAAACGGAGGAATATTATAATTTTTCTTTATCAGCTGACTCACCCATAGTTATTGATTGGAATCAGATAATTTTAGGAGTTGTTGAGGATTTAGAAAAACAAGTACAAATCGGCATAATTGCCGCTAAATTTCATAATAGTTTAAGTGAGATTATTGTAGAAATTGCTCAGAAAATAGGTAGAGAAAAAATTCTCTTGACGGGAGGCTGTTTTCAAAATCGTTATCTGACGGAAAGAACAATTAATCGCTTACAAGCTTCGGGATTCCAACCCTACTGGCAGCAAACTGTTCCCACTAATGATGGTGGTATTAGTCTTGGTCAAATTATTGGGGCTTTTTCTCAACTTAAACGGTTCTAGATAGGACAAAATTAACTTCTTGGTTAGGACAGGCAAGAGGCAAGGGGTGCATCTCACATTTGCAGAAATACCGACAATCAGCAATTATCAGTGACCCTTAAATTATTACAGACATATCAGCAGCTGCCTGTAAGCATCCCACCGAAAAACTAATGCGCTCCAGGGTTTGGGTAGGGTTGATTCATGAATCAACCCTACTATAGAGTTCTTGCATAATTAATTTTTGAGAGTGCAAAAATGAGATGCACCCAGAGACAAGGGGCAAGAGGTAAGAGGTAGTTATAAGCGTTAAAGATAAACCACAGAGACAGAAAGAACAGAGAGAGCCGATTTTTTTCTAGACTGTTAAACGATGCCACTCGACGATTTTATTGCCTACTTTCAAAATGATTGCTTGACCTAAACCGAGTTCTTGTGTCACATTAACTAGATGGGCAAAATTTTGACGGGTGATTGCTAGTCCCTGCAAACAGGCTAGAAAATCGAGACAGAGAACCGTAGAAAATTCCCAAGTTTGCCGGTAAACACGGCAATTATCCGGTAAAAAAGCCACAAGAGTGCGAAAATGACTCAAAGCGGCTTTCTCAAAATTGGCGCTAGTGCAGTCAAAAGACGAGTGCTGATAGCTCATAAAAACTTGGCCTGATAGGAAGAGAGCAGGGTTTCCCTCAGACTAGCACCTCGCTTCTGGGGATCACGTTCCCTTTAGAATTTCTCAATAGACTGGCAAATCCCCCCAGAGGGGTATCCTTACTCGCAAACAAATTGCTAGAAGCTAGGTTTCTTCCCAGAGATAGTGTACTTTAGATATTGATGTCCTTCCGGCTGGCAAGATAACCCGCAAATTTCCCCACTCGTCCCTAGCGATAAAAGGCTGTATTTAGTCAAAAATCAAGTGTTGACTTTGATGCAAAACTTGCCAAGTAAAAAATGATGACAGCCTCAAGTTGCCGCTTAACTACTTGACTAATTAACTGATAACTGGTAACTAAAATTATGAATAATGCAATTGTCAAACCGAGAGATGTACAAGTAGCACCGATAGCCGTCGATACTTTTGTCTTTCGTTCCCGCACTTGGGACCGGTTAAAATTCGAGATCGAATACGGATTACAAAAGGGAACCACCGCCAATAGTTATCTGATTAAAAGTGAAAAAGTCGCTCTTTTTGATCCACCAGGGGAATCATTCTCGGCTATATTTTTAGAGGCTTTAACTAAAAGAATCAATCCGAAAACTATTGATTATATTATCCTCGGTCACGTTAACCCCAATCGTGCCGTCACCCTCAAGGCACTTTTAGAAATAGCTCCTCAAGTCACTTTTGTTTGTTCCAATCCGGGGGCAATTTCCCTGAAAAAAATTCTCGAAACTGAAGCATTAAATCTATTGGTTGTCAAGGGGGAAGAAATATTAAATTTAGGAGCAAACCATCAATTAGAATTTATCCCCACTCCTAACCCCAGATTTCCCGATCAACTCTGTACCTACGACAGCAAAACTGATATTCTCTACACCGATAAATTATTCGGAGCGCACGTTTGTGGCGACCAAATTTTTGATGAGGGTTGGAGCGTTTATAATGAAGATCGGCGTTATTATTTTGATTGTCTCATGGCTCCCTATGCCAGCCAAATTAGCAACGCTTTGGAGAAATTAGCCGCTAAATCGCCCTTATTTTATGCCGTTGGTCACGGTCCTCTGGTGCGTTACGCGATGCACGAATTGACCCTTTCCTATCAACAATGGTTAGCAGTACAAACGTCCCAAGAGTTGACAATCGCCCTGATTTATGCTAGTGCCTACGGCAACACTGCCACCCTCGCTCAAGCGATCGCTATGGGGATCACGAAAGCGGCAGTGGCAGTCACGGCGATTAACGCCGAGTCCGCCGAACCGGACGAGATCAAAACGGCGATCGAAAAAAGTGTCGGTTTTATCTTTGGTTCCCCCACTTTGGGAGGACACACGCCGACTCCCATCCAAACCGCCTTGGGGATTACCCTGGCAAATGGCGATAAAAGCAAGCTGGTGGGGGTTTTTGGCTCCTACGGTTGGAGTGGGGAAGCGATCGATCTTTTGGAAAGTAAATTCCGGGATGGCGGTTATCGCTTCGGTTTTGAGCCAATTCGGGTTAAATTTAAGCCCACGGAGGCAATTTTAAAGACCTGCGAGGAAGCAGGAACCGATTTCGCTCAAGCAGTCAAAAAAGCTCGCAAAAGCAGACAACCGAAAACTAATGTTAACCAACCCCAAAGTGATCGGCGATCGCAAGCCCTAGGCCGTTTGGTGGGTTCTCTCTGTATCGTCACCTGCGAATTGGGGGAATTGCGCGGCGCCATGTTAGCCTCTTGGGTGTCGCAAGCGACGTTCACGCCACCTGGATTGACTATTGCCGTGGCGAAAGAACGAGCGATCGAGTCTCTGCTTTATAGTGGTACGCCTTTTGTCCTTAATATCCTCCAAGAAGGTCAACATTTGGCTTTAATGAAGCATTTTCTTAAACCTTTTTCCCCCGGAGAAGATCGTTTCGCTCATATCGAAACCACTAAAGCTGAGAACGGTGGGCCGATTCTGGCCGAAGCGCTCGCTTATCTGGAATGTCGGGTGGAACAACGAATGGAGTGCGGTGATCATTGGCTGCTTTATGCGATCGCAGAAAAAGGCAAGGTTTTACACCAGGGTTTAACCGCCATCCATCATCGCAAATCCGGCAGTTATTATTAGTTTGTCGTTATCATCATTTCAGGGGGTGTTTTCAGGCAGGATAACGCACCCTGATTGGTCTAAAAATATTCTTAGTACCTAGGCAAAATTAATTACACATATCTAACTACCTCTTGCATGAGTGCCTTTTCCCTTTTGCCTTTTGCCTATCCTAACCAAGAAATTAATTTTGCACGACTACTTATGAAAAGCATTGTTTTAATTGTTGGCTTTGAAACCTTTAACAGTAATTTGTATCGGCAATCAGGCCTGTTGGCTAGTTCTAAATGTCCCGATTTAGAAGTAAAAGTATTTAGCGATAAATCCTTGACTAGCGAACCGGAAATAGTCGAGCAAGCTTTAGCCACTGCCGACGTTTTTTTTGCTAGTTTGATCTTCGATTACGATCAAGTTACTTGGCTACGGCAACGAGCGGCACAGATTCCGATTCGCTTAGTTTTTGAGTCTGCTTTAGAGTTAATGAGTTTAACCCGTTTGGGAGAATTTGCCATCGGGGATAAACCAAAAGGAATGCCAAAACCAATTCAATTTATCTTGAGTAAATTTTCCAGTGGCAAGGAAGAAGATAAGTTAGCCGGTTATCTTAGTTTCCTCAAAACCGGTCCGAAACTACTGAAATTTATTCCCGCTAAAAAAGTTCAAGATTTGCGTAATTGGTTAATTATCTACGGTTATTGGAATGCGGGAGGAACCGAAAATGTTGCCGCTATGTGTTGGGTAATTGCCCAAAAATATCTAGGATTAAAAGTACAGGAAATACCCGAAGTTATCGAAACTCCAAATAAGGGACTATTACACCCCGATTATCAGGGTTATTTTCTCACTCCCCAAGAATATTTGACTTGGTATAAAAAAAATAAATCCCTTGATAAACCAGTGGTTGCCCTGCTGCTTTATCGGAAGCACGTTATCAGTAAATTGCCCTATATTAATCAATTAATCCGTCATTTTGAAACGGCTAATTTAATTCCCCTACCCGTGTTTATTAACGGAGTAGAAGGCCATACAATTGTTCGGGATTGGTTAACCACAGACTACGAAATTCAGCAAAGAAAAAAAGGAATCATTGAAACTCCTTCTTTAAGTGAAGATGCGGTGACAGTAGATGCAATTGTCTCGACGATTGGCTTTCCTTTGGTGGGGGGTCCTGCGGGTTCTATGGAAGCAGGAAGACAGGTAGAAGTGGCTAAACGAATTCTGTCCGCTAAAAATATTCCTTATCTTATCGCTGCCCCTTTATTGATTCAAGATATTTATTCTTGGACAAGACAGGGAATCGGTGGTTTGCAGAGTGTGGTTCTATACGCTTTACCTGAATTAGATGGGGCAATTGATACGATTCCTCTGGGGGGATTAGTGGGGGAAACTATCTATTTAATCCCCGAAAGATTACAGCGTTTAACTGGACGTTTAAATAGTTGGATTAAGTTACATAAAACCCCTCCGCAAGAACGCAAAATAGCCATCATTCTCTATGGATTTCCGCCTGGTTATGGGGCAGTTGGTACGGCAGCTTTATTAAATGTTCCCCGTAGTTTAGTTAAGTTTTTACAAGCTTTGCAAGCGCAGGGTTATAATGTGGGAACGATTCCCGAAGACGGGGAAGAAATTATTCAAAAAGTTAAATTTGCCGATGATGAAAATCTCTCTAAACACAATCGTTTATCGATAGAAACTTTAGAAAATTGGCTAGGTTATCTGTTAACCTCTCGCATTGAAAAACACTGGAAATCTCTGAAAGATGCGGGGATAAAAACTATTGGCAACCAGTATCATTTAGGGGGAATTGAGTTAGGTAATATCTGGATTGGAGTGCAGCCACCTTTAGGAATTGCTGGGGATCCGATGCGGTTAATGTTTGAAAAAGATTTAACTCCTCACCCTCAGTATGCGGCCTTTTATCAGTGGTTACAAAAAGATTTTAAGACCGATGCGATCATTCATTTTGGTATGCACGGAACCGTCGAATGGCTGCCCGGTTCACCCCTAGGAAATACTGGTTATTCTTGGTCAGATATTTTATTAGGAGATTTACCGAATTTATATATTTATGCCGCTAATAATCCCTCGGAATCTATTCTAGCCAAACGTCGCGGTTATGGGGTGTTAATTTCCCATAATGTGCCTCCCTACGGACGAGCGGGATTATATAAAGAATTGATGATTTTACGAGATTTGATTGCAGAGTTTCGAGAAAATCCTGAGAAAAATTACGCTTTAAGAGATAGTATTCTCCAAAAGATTATTGATACAGGTATCTCTAAAGATTGTCCTTTTCTGGAAGCAGAAAAACAGGGAATAGAGTTCACTTTAGAAAATGCCAAATTATTTAGCCGCTATGCACTAACCGATTATTTTGTCAAGGTGTATAATTACCTACAAATCGTCGAACAAAGACTATTTTCTTCCGGGTTACACACCCTAGGAACTGCTCCCAATCAGGAAGAATTAAAAGGTTATCTTGATGCTTATTTTACCGATTTATCTGAGCGAGAATTTCAGCAAATTATCGCTGACGAAGCAACCAATGAAAAGGTTAAAGAAGGCATTACTATTAAAAATTTATTAGGACAAAATAGCGAAGAGTTAACTAATCTTTTGCGAGGATTAAATGGGGAATATGTACCCCCAGCGCCGGGGGGTGATTTACTCCGGGATGGTGCGGGAGTTTTGCCCACAGGACGCAATATACACGCTTTAGACCCCTACCGGATGCCTTCCCCAGCAGCCTACACCCGCGGACGAGAAATCGCCAAAAAACTGCTAGAACAAAACTTAACTGAAAAAGGAAAATATCCCGAAACTGTAGCGGTTTTACTCTGGGGATTAGATGTGATTAAAACTAAGGGTGAATCCCTGGGTATTCTCTTAGAATTAGTCGGTGCGGAACCGGTGAAAGAGGGGACAGGAAGAATTGTCAGATATGAATTAAAACCTCTAGGGGAAATTGGACACCCGCGCATCGATATTTTGGCTAATTTATCGGGAATTTTTCGGGATACTTTTATCAATATTATCGAGTTATTGGATGATTTAATGCAGCGGGCAGCCGAGATAGAAGAATCGGAAAATGATAATTATATCCGTAAGCACTATTTAGCCTTAAAAAGTCAAGGAATTGACAATGCCAGCGCTCGTTTATTTTCCAATCCTGCCGGGGATTTTGGCTCTTTAGTTAATGACCAAGTAGTGGAGGGAAATTGGGATAATGAAAACGAATTAGCGAAAACTTGGGAAAAGCGTAATGTTTTTAGTTATGGTCGTCAAGATAAGGGACAAGCGCGACCAGAAGTGCTACAACAGTTATTAAAAACCAGTGAAAGTATTATCCAAGAAATTGACTCGGTAGAATACGGTTTAACCGATATTCAGGAATACTACGGCAACACGGGAGGATTAAAATTAGCCGCAGAAAAACAAAGCGGTAAACGGGTGATGACGAGTTTTGTCGAGAGTTTTTCCAATGATACAACTCCCCGCAAATTAGAGGAGGTTTTGCGCTTAGAATACCGCAGTAAATTACTCAATCCTAAATGGGCCAATGCCATGGTTAATCAAGGTTCTGGTGGGGCCTACGAAATCTCCCAAAGAATGACCGCTTTAATTGGTTGGGGCGGTACGGCTAATTTTAGTGACGATTGGGTGTATGATCAGGCAGCCGATACCTACGCTTTTGATGCAGAAATGGCGGAAAAATTGCGTCAAGCTAATCCTGAAGCTTTCCGTAATATTGTCGGTAGAATGTTAGAAGCACAGGGTCGCGGTTTTTGGCAAGCAGACCCCGACAAATTAGAGAAATTACAGGAATTATATCAATTGACCGATGAAAAATTAGAAGGGGTTACTTAGGGTTTGCTGAATAAATCTAAAAACCTTGTTGGATAATATCTTTAGGCTTTTTTGAAATCAAAAAGTGCCAGCGATTGGAGTGATTGGGGGGAAAATTCAGGTACTTTTTCCCCGAAAATTAGGTAATTGACTTCCTGAAAATGGGTAAAACCCCACACCCCACACCCCCCCCGATGTCGGGGGGGTTGGGGGGGCCACACCCTGCCACCAGGAAAAACTTTTTGCCGCAAACCCTACTTAGGGTTTTCATGGCAACAGGGGATCCTGATGATAATCTGATTTCCCTCCTGTTTTACTCAGCAGACGGATATTTTCAATCAGGATTGATTTTTCTAACGCTTTAGCCATATCGTATAAAGTCAAGGCTGCCACCGATACCGCAGTTAAAGCCTCCATTTCTACACCGGTTTCCGATTTTGTCACCACTTCTGCCCGAATTTCGTAACCGGGTAACTCTGCTTTCGGGATAATCTGAACATTGATTTTTTGCAGGGGTAAGGGATGGCAAAGGGGAATTAAACAGGAAGTTTGTTTGGCCGCCATAATTCCCGCCAATCTGGCCGTCCCTAAAACGTCACCTTTAGGCGCATTTCCCTGTTCTATGGCTTCAAAAGTCGTTTTTAGCATTCTCACTTGTCCTAGGGCGATAGCAGTGCGTTTAGTGGGCATTTTCTCCGATACATCCACCATCTGGGCCTCGCCTTGGCCGTCGAGATGAGATAATTTTTCTTTACCCTCTTGCGTCATTGAATGAACCTGTGCTATAGTAGTTTACTGTTGAGAAAAACAAGGGCTTGTAGCTTAGTGGATTAGAGCGTGTGGCTACGGACCACAAGGTCGGGAGTTCGAGTCTCTCCAAGCCCGTTAGATACAATGGCATATACTACAGGAATTAGGAACCATAGGTTCCTAATTCTTTTGGTTTTTTAACCCATCTCCCCCAAGTCCCTCATATAGTACAAGTGTAGTCATTTTTTCTGCAAGGGTACTGAGGCTAAATTAGAGGGCATTGCTGATTTGAGATCTGAATCTTTTTTGGTGATAAGTTGGCATTCCTAACTTGATTCAGCAACGCCCTCAGTGAAACGGAATGGGGAAGAACAGTGCATTCGTTTAAGGCAAAGTGAACTGTTGCAAAAATTTCCAGACTACTTCACTAGCATTGATTGCTTGACTGTTCTTGCCCACTAGATTTTCACGGTCTCGATTGCTAAAATCGTTTTGGTTAGCCCGTCTCATGATTCGCCCTCCAGGCCAACCATGACCTCCTCCCTCAATGCGATAGAGCATGACGGTGGCATTTTGATGACAACCTGAATACTGGTAAGATACCACTTTAGTCCCATCATGCTCCGTGTCAGGAAGTTGTTCCTCTTTTGGCGTTGCCGAGCAGCCATTATTTTTGCGCCAAAATGCCACCGTCTCAGGAACTGAAAGGATTTCTCCTCTGGCACCCACTGTCATTTCTCCTCCTACCCAAGGGACAAGTCTATCCTCAGTGCCATTGATCATAAGTACGGGAATAGGTCTTTGGGGCCGACATCTAGATTCGAGGGATTTTGCCATCGTCGAACTGACAGAGGCGATCGCAGCAATTTGGTTAGCCATTTCGCAGGCTAATCTTTGGGCAAAAAACCCTCCATTGGAACCCCCAGTAACATAGATTCTTTTTCTGTCAACATTCCTCAATTTTTCTACGTCTTCAATCACGGCCCGAACGAAAGCAACATCGTCAATTTCTGGGTGAACCTCAGGGGTGTTGCGTCCGTCATTCCATTGCCCCCCAGCAGCACCTAAGTCAATGCCGTTGGGATAGACAACGAGAAAATCTTCTCTATCAGCTAAATCGTTAAACCCAGTTTTCGCCGCCATGGTATCCCCCTGACCAACACCACCGTGAAAAGCTAACAACAGTGGCATAGGTCTGTCCGTAGTATCAGAACCAGGAGTGTAAAGATAGTAACTTCTTTCTAACCCTTGATTGTATAAAGTTCTCAAGACCATATCTTGATTGAGATTAACTCTACTTCTTCTTCTCATTCTCTGCGATAGTGACTGTTCCTTTAAACTTTCTTGGGGTTGTGGCTGGCTGGCATAACAAGCGGTCAAAAATAAGAGAGTAAGCAGACATAAAAGAAAAATCATGCTTGTCATTCGCCTGAGCTTTCCAATTTTCATTTTAAGCAAATTGTCAACATTATAAGGGAGTTATTGGATTTAAGGAAGCCAAGACCAAATTTCGATCTGGAAGAAACGCACAATCGGACTGGAAAAAGCGACAATGAAGGGTTTCATCGGCCCTTCAATCTTAGCATAGCCCGTCATCCCAGTCTTAAAAAGGTGTTTTCCATAGGGAATTTCCACCAAAACCTTCACAACTGGTTCTGAAGACAAATCGGCCGTTGTTGTGCTGTTGCCGGCCGCAGGGGTAATGGAGACAACTTTCCCCATAATGGTTTCCGTGGGATAGGCATTGAGTTTGATTTGAACATTTTTACCAATCGAAAATTGTCCGACATCGTACTCTGGAACTTGCACTTCTGCCAAGATCTTGGTAGCATCTTGCGCTGTCGCAAAGGTCTCTCCTTGATCCAAATAGCTACCCACTTTGGTGTCCAGATAAGGAGTTACTAGATAACCATCCAAGGGCATGACTAAGGTGGTGAGTTTGAGTTTATCTCGCTCTTGCTGCTCTTGTTTCCTTAAGCGTTCTAGCTCGGCACGAGCCACTTCCACATCCTGCCGAGCCGCTTCAATCTCGTCGGGGTAGGGACCGGCTAACAGTAACTTGAGCTGAGATTCACTTGTCTCCAAAACTCTTTGCTTGCTTGCTAGCTGGCTGCGTGCTTGTTCGATTACTTGTTGCTGTTGTAACAAAGCCTGGCGCTTTTCTTCCGCTTCAATTTTCTTGGTTTGAGCGTTCCTTTGGGCATCTTCTACAAGATTTAGGGCAATTGCTCCCTCTTTGTAACCTTCTTCCAGGCGAGAAGCCTCACGGAAATAAAAATCAGCTTGGGTGAGCGCGCTTTCTATTTGCTTCTTGATTACCTCTAAATTTTGCTTGTCCACTGCTACCTCTTTCTTAGCTTTATCTACTTCTTCTCGAGCTATCTTTACCTGATTGCGGGCTACTTCCACATCTTCCTTTCTTGGCGTGGCTAAAAGTTTAGCTAGATAAGATTGCTTAATTTTGACATCGCCTAGCGCTTTTGCGATTTGAGATTGCAGCGTCTCTATCGTATCTTCAATATCGACATCTTCCATCTGGGCAATGACCGTTCCTTTGCGGATTAATTGCTCGTTACCCCCTGGGAACATGACGCGAGTAATTTTGCTTTTACCATCAACTTCAGCCTGAATAGCCACCTCGGCGGGAGTGAGTAATTGCAGGGGACCTCCTGGCATAGTCCGATAAGGCAGAAAAAGCAGCGCCACCAAACCAGCTAGGATAAAAAATTTCAGATTTTTCTTCAGCCAAGACTGAAAGCCTTGGCGGGAGCGACTTGAGGGCTTTTTTGAGTTCTTAGTCTCTTCTGTCAAGTTAGAAGGAAGCCCACTCGTACCTTGGGAATTCCGTCCCCTGAAGAACAAGCGAGAAATCTGTTTGCGAAAACCGATGAATACCAGGACGGAGACGATAATTATCGCTGATTCAGCCCCAAAAATTTCTGGAAAAAGTGTGTATAGACCTTTGGCAAAATTGGTAACGATCAAATAGATCATCAATAAACAAAATAAGATACTCCCCAGGCCAAAACCGACAAGCATCAATTTTTCTCTCGTCGATAAAAAACTAGGCAGATTCCGCCCCTTGATCACCATCCCCCACGCTCTGAAAGACTGAGACATAAAGTTATCCGGCAGTCGGAAAAAAGCGATCAAGAAATAATAACCATAGAGAGGCCAGAGAGGGCAGGCCATCAACACAAAAGTTACCAAAGCAGCATGGGCGAGTAAGAGGAGCCAAATATGAAATGCTGTTCCTGAACTTCTCTGTGCGTACCAAAAAATCATACCAAAGCTAAAGATAAAAAGGCGCATGATCAAGGGAGTCCCATAGATCCAGAGTTGGGCCTTTCGTGGTACGCTTTGATACTCTCTCAGGTCCACCTGGAAGTGAGGCTTGAATCCTAAAGCCAAGGTCATGCCAAACACGCTGGAACGTCCGCCATAGGCAGCAAACACCGTCCCTTGAATAATACGGCCGCATAAATTCAAGATTAAAATGTCAACTAAATAACTTAGGACAAAGGGTAAGCCATCAACAAAACGCCCCACGTCGTACCATAAAACCGTCCTATTATTCCAAAAAGTCAATAGAGCAATAGGTAAAAGAGGCAGCAATAGCCAAGTTGACCATCTAAGCCAACGGTGGCAAGGGTGAGTCCAACGGGCTAGGCTAGTAAAAACGGCATCAGGGTTAGGATGTTTCCAAATAAAACGCAACGAATGCTGCTTGGATTTTTTCTTGGTTGGCGAGGAGTTTTTGTGACCGTTTCCTTCCTCGGATTGAGAGGATGGCAATTGGTTCTGATGCGGTTCTAGTAGTCCAAAACTATCAATCTGTCCAGCAAACTTCTGGTAATCTTCTTCAGTGAGACTGATATTAAAGCGTTCTTGAAAACTAGCCAAGATTTCTGGTACAGATGTCACCCCATCCATAAGTTGACATAAAAAATATTCTTCTTCTCCGAATTCAAAAGTTTCCTGAGAGATGGGATCTTGAATAAAATAACGCTTGGCCGAGGTTTGACGATCTATTTTCCTGGTGACAAGCAAATCCTCACGCAAGCAATTGGAGAGAGGCATAGGCATAGAGCTATTAATAAAAAATTATAGATATGATACTAGATTTATTTTAAAGCATAGTATATTATATGGTTAACTATAAACTCTGATAGGTCGAGAACCATTTTATGAGAACGACTAAACATAAAAACCGACTCACGGGAGACATCTATACCGTAGCATCGAAGCCGCCGATGCACCTGGGCGGCAATAGTCCACCCTCGATCAATACAGCGTTCATTAAAACTGATGTTAGAATAAAAAAGCCAACGCACCCAGGGGTGCCAAGATGGGCGAATTGGTGGTTCTCGCCAGACAAAAAGCTTGACCAAAGTAAAATACCTGACAACAAGGGCGACATCGTTTGTAAATGAGGAATCGCAACATAATCAAGTTTTGTTATCTGCTGCCGGGCAGTCAGTGGATTTAAAACAGATGCTTGTGGAGGGGAATCTGGACGGGGTTTCAAGACAGAGATGACTTGGGACTAGACAAACCCGATGAAACAAGAATCTCCCGTCAAGCTACGCTGTGACGGTGAGAGTGTCAATGTAAAGCCGTGCTTCTAGCACGGGGTTTCCCACCCAATTTTTCTGATGAATTCGGCAAACTCACCTGCTCAGATTGCGATTATTGGCATGGCTGGACTGTTCCCAGGCGCCAAGGATCTGGCTACCTACTGGCAAAATATTCTCAGTAAGGTCAGCGCCATTCGAGAAGCCCCCGATGACTGGAATCCTGCCAATTCTTGCGATGATAATGGCGGATTATATACCTGTAAAGGGGGGTTTCTTGATGATATCGCCGAATTCGATCCCCTAGAATTTGGCATTATGCCCAACTCCATTGAGGGGGGCGATCCGGATCATTTTCTCTCCCTGAAAATTGCCCGGGATGCTTTGAAAGATGCCGACTATCTCGATCGCCCTTTCAACCGTGAAAAAGCTGGCATTATCTTGGGGCGCGGCACTTACTTCAATCGGGGTTTTGGCACGGTCATCCAACATGGTCTGATCGCCGATCAAACCATAGAACTGTTACAGCAAATCGTCCCCACTCTCGATGCCGAAACCTTGGGCCAGGTCCGCCAAGAGCTAAAAGCCAGCTTGCCCCCCTTTAATGCCGAGATGTCCCCTGGATTAGTACCTAATGTGGTGACTGGACGCATTGCCAACCGCCTCGATTTAATGGGTCCTAACTACTTAGTGGATGGAGCTTGCGCTTCCTCTTTGATTGCCGTTGATTTAGCAATCCAAGAACTGTTGAGCGGTCGCTGCGACATGATGCTGGCGGGGGGAGTCCAAGCTTCTACACCACCCCAGGTTCACATGGTCTTCAGCCAACTCGATGCCCTCTCCCGTTCTACCATCAAGCCTTTTGACCAGTCTGCCGACGGAACTCTTCTCAGTGAGGGCTTGGGAATTTTAGTGCTCAAACGCCTAGCTGATGCCCAAAAAGACGGCGATCGCATCTACGCAGTTATTCAAGGTATTGGCACTGCCAGCGATGGCAAAGGGTTGGGACTGTTAGCTCCCCGTTGGCAAGGGCAGGTACTGGCCATCCAGCGAGCTTACGAGAATAGCGGCATTGATCCAGACACAGTTACTCTTGTGGAAGCTCACGGCACGGGGATGCCCTTGGGAGATAGGACAGAAATTAAGTCCCTCACCCACATCTTTGGCCAACGTCAAGGGGAGATGCCCCACCGGGCCATTGGTTCGGTTAAATCAGCGATCGGCCACTGCATTCCCGCCTCCGGAGCCGCCAGTCTGATTAAAATGGCTTTAGCTCTTTATTATAAAGTCTTACCTCCTACCCTCTGTCAGCAGCCTCACCCCTGTCTAGAGGAAGAAAAGACTTCATTTTACGTCAATACAGAAGCCCGTCCTTGGATTAACGGACAGAGCAAAGAACCCCGTCGTGCTGGTATTGATGCCTTTGGTTTTGGGGGCATCGATGCTCACGCCATTTTGGAAGAATACGATCGCTCCCCTGAGCTTCCAGAGAGGAAGCTGCCCTGTTCATGGCCCACAGAATTGTTCGTTTTTTCGGGAGATGAGACAGCCAATCTCATTGATTTAGTTGAACAGGTAGAGCGGCGGCTGCAGTCATCCCCCAATCTGCTCCTTTCTGACTTAGCTTATACCCTAGCTAACCGTAATCCTGGCCCTCACCGTCTGGCTATAGTTGCCACCGAGAAGACGGATTTACAAGCCAAACTCCAACTGGCCAAGTCAAAACTAGCAGAACCCGGGCGGACTCGTTTCCAGACTCGCAGTGGCATTTACTACGCTCAGGTACATCCGGAAACTGAAGTAGGTAAAACCGCTTTCCTATTTCCGGGAGAGGGATCTCAGTACACCAATATGCTCTCAGATCTCTGTCTCCACTTCCCGAAAGTGCGGGCTTGGTTCGACTTTTTAGACGATATATTTGGCAAAAATAGGAATTATCCGCCAAGTTACTTTATTTTTCCGCCACCCACAGGCTTGAGCGAGGAGCAACGCCTCCTAGCAGCCAAGGAGTTGTATAACCTAGATCTGGCAACGGAGACAGTTTTTACTGCTAGTATGGCTCTCTACGAACTGCTCAAAGATCTAGAAATCCAGTGTGACGTGATGGTTGGTCACAGTACGGGAGAAAATACAGCCCTGATTGCATCTGGAACTATCCAACTGGCCAGCCGCCGAGAAATGGGGCAGAAAATTCTCGAACTTAACCAAATTTACCTAGATTTGACAGCAGAAGACCGCATTCCCCGAGGGACTCTGCTCACTGTTGGTGCTGTGGAAACTGCCATTTTGGCAGAGATGGTCGCCCAATCTTCGGGGCAACTCTACCTAGCCATGGACAACTGTCCTAACCAAGCCGTTCTCTTTGGTAATGAAGATGCCATCAAGCAAGCGGCCAATCAACTCAGAGAATTAGGGGGAATCTGTACCCGTCTGCCCTTTGATCGTGCCTACCATACGCCCTTGTTTAACCAAGTGGCAGAAGCTCTCAGGGAATACTATCAGGGGTTGACTGTTGGACCAGGGCATACCCAACTCTACACTTGCGCTACGGCGGGTCCTTTCCCGCCAACACCACCGGAAATTCGAGAATTGGCCCTGAGCCAGTGGTCGAGCCAGGTGCGCTTCCGGGAAACGATTGGCCACCTCTATGAACAGGGAGTCAGAACTTTTGTCGAGGTAGGTCCTAGTAGCAATCTCAGCAACTTCGTTAGAGATATTCTCTCCGGGCAAGACTGCTTGGTTCTGGCCAGCAGCAGCCAACGTCGTTCCGGTCTCGAACAAATTCAACATCTGTTAGCCCAGTTATTTGTCAACGGTCGCGCCCTCAATTTTGCTCCTCTCTACCAATACCGGCAAGTGGACCTAGTAAACCTAGAGACTGCCTCTCTAGAAGCAGCAGGCAACGGTAGGCAGAAAAGGCTCTTGGACTTGACCATGCCCAAGATGAAACTTACATCAGCTTTTGTCCACACCCTTGAGCAGAAGCTCCCCTCGGTGCCGCCAGTGGCAACGGGTAGAGAGGGCCAAGTCCCAGAGAGTATTGAACTACCGTCAACTTTGCCGGTTTTCCCCCCAGAGAAGCCTCCTCTACAAGAGCAGATTTCTTCACCCAGTTTCTCTGCCAGCTTCCCCGATATTCGTCTTCCTGTCTTCTTGAGTCACTTGGATTTGATGGGGGAATTCCTCAATAGTCAAGCTAGGACGATCAGCAGTTTCTATACAAACCCATTCTCCCATCAGCAGCAAGAAGCGGTTGGTCTGCCTTGGGTTGATGTAGAATCTGTTCCCCTCAGCTTTTCAGAGGCTTGGCCTTTCCTAGGGGAGATTATTGAGAAGGGCGAAGGCTACCTCTACTGCCGGCGACATTTCGATCTCCACTGGGATGACTTCATTTATGACCATATGCTAGGAGGCCCCTGGTCCCATCGGCAGGCTGGTGAATTTCCCTTGCCCGTGATTCCCTTTACCGTCAGCATGGAAATTATCGCAGAAGCTGCTGCCTTTCTCTGTGATGGACAGCAATGGGTCAGTCAGGTTGACAACGTGCGTAGCTATCGCTGGCTGGCTCTGGAACAGGGATACTTGGTTCTCGACATCGTTGCCCAACTGCAAGAGCAATTAGCACCAGATATTTGGGATGTCCACGTCCAACTGTTTCAGCCGTCGCGGGGCAGCGAGCGCCGTTTAGTCTTTGAGGGTGATGTCAGGCTCACCTCTCAACTAAATCCATCACCACCAGCAACCCCTTGCCAGTGGCAGGACTCCCAACCCTCACGCTGGTCAGACGAGCAACTTTATACGGAAGGTATGTTCCACGGCCCGCGACTCCAGGGAGTCAAGCATATCCGCCAGGTCAGCCAGCAAGGGATTGAAGCTGATCTAGAAGTGATGCGCGTCGATAATTTTTTTAGAGATATTGCCAGACCCATCTTTCAGATTGATGCGCCACTTTTGGATGCGGCCGCCCAGTTAGTGGCCTACTGGGGTTCGGAGTTCTTTGGGGTGAATTTTCATACTTTTCCTTTCAGTGTTAGGGTTTTCGAGCAATATGCTCCTCCCTTGCCTGCCGGAACTCCCATCTCCTGTCGTGGTTGGTTAAGCTTTGACGGCGAGCGACAGCTTCAAGGTAATTTTGAGTTTCTCAACAGCGAAGACCTTGTGATTGCTCGCTTGGAAGGATTACTGGAAATCTTTATTCGTGTCCCTCTGGAGTATCATCAACTCCGCCGGGAGCCGCAAGTGGCCTACTGGTCCGAGCCTTGGCAAGAGGAAGTAGGTATGCTCTCCCGTCGGCTGACCTTAGTTCCCGTCAACTTTTTGGATGAATTGGGAGGGGTGATTAAATATATCATCGCTCACCTGATTTTCACCCAATCAGAGCGAGAATTTTGGTACAGTTTACCAGAGCAGGGTTCCGAGCGTAAGCAGTGGCTCTTAGGGAGTTTGGTGGCCAAGGAAACCATTCGCCAGTTTGCCTGGCAAAAATTTGACTTGGCTCTAGGCCCCCTAGACATCCAACTCTTCCCCACCGAGAGCGGTAAGCTGCAAGTGTACTGCCCTCCACTGGAGAAGATAGGAGTAGTGCCTGAGGTTTCAATCGGCCAGAATCAGAACGTTTTTGTTGCGGCTGTGGTTGAACCAAGTATTGATAATCAAGAAAACTAACAGGCAGCCTTTGACAATAGCAGCTAAGTGACTATAATGTAAACACAACATTAATTCTTGTTCAATTGTTGTTTTTGAAAAGTGAGGTTAATTAATTTATGTCTGGGAAACAAAGTTTAATTTTTAGCCAAGAAGATATCGAAGCCCAAGTAATTGCTGTCTTAGAAAATATGACGGCCGACTGGGAATTGGAGGATGGCGGCAAAATAGATACAGAGACTCGCCTCATGGAAGATTTGGCTTTTGAATCGATCGATGTGGTGCAGTTGGTAGTTGCCCTAGAAAAGAACTTTGAGCGCAAGGGATTGCCCTTTGAACAACTATTTATGAGGGAGGGAGACTACGTTGATGAACTTGAAGTGAAAGAAATTGTTGAGTTCCTGCACAAAAATCTGCAATAACTATAACAACTAATAGGAACTTGATACTCCCACGGGTAAACGCGTGGGATTCTTTGAAAGAGGATTTTTATGAATAAAGTTTTGATGCTTGGACTCGATGGAGCGACCTTCTCTCTCTTGAATCCTTTGATGGAGGATGGTATCATGCCATTCTTGCAGCAATTTGTCAAGCAGGGAGTGTGGGCAGATTTAATGTCAACCCCTAATCCTCTCACCCCGCCAGGATGGGTATCGATGATCACTGGCAGGAGTCCTGATGCTCACGGCATCCATGATTTTTTGTATCCTGAACAGGTTGGAGAACAAATCTTTCTCAAGGTCAATGACTCCCGCAATGTTCGCTGTGAAACAATCTGGTCGATGGCCAATCGCTATGGCAAACGGGTAACGGCTTTGAACTTTTTTGGCATGGCTCCTCCCCCGCCTCTTGACGGCTATTCCATCTCTGGTTTCGTCACTTGGAAGCATTTACGGAGTGCCACCCACCCCTCTCAACTAATTGATACCATCAAAAACTTGCCTAATTTTGACTACAAACATTTAGGCATGGATATCACGGAAGAAAAGAAAACCATTCAAGGCATACCGGAAGAAGAATACGAAGATTGGATCGCCATTCATTCCCAGAGAACGAAAACTTGGGCTGATTTACTCGCTTATCTGATGACAACCGATCCTACGGATTTAACTGCCATTGTCTTGGACAGTCCCGACAAGCTGCAACACTTTTTCTGGCGCTATCTGTATCCACCACTGATGGGGACTGATGCGGATCCAAAAGAGAGCCAAATTCGCGAACTCTGTATTCAGCACTATCGAGAGTTAGATGGCATGCTCGAGCAGTTGGTGAAGTTGGCAGGACCGGAAACTAATGTCCTTCTGACCTCAGACCATGGATTCGGCACGACAACAGAAGTTGTTTATCTCAATGAATGGCTAGCCCGTCAAGGATACCTAACTTGGGGGGAAACAGCCCAGACGGATACGGATGGCAAGTTAACAGCAGACAGGATGAAAGATCATCTCATGCTGATTGACTGGCAGAAGACCATCGCCTATTGCCCTACCCCTAGCAGTAATGGCATTTACATTAAGAAAGAGACTCCTCTCAATCATGGTGTTAAAAAAGAAGATTACCAGCAATTTTGCCAAAGCTTGCAGCGACAACTTCTTGACTACAGAAATCCAGCCGACGGGGAACCGATCTTTCTTGAAGTCACTTTAAACCGAGCTAAACTTGCTGGAAGACCAGAAGCGGAAAATTCCCCTGACATGACCGTCAGGTTGCGGGATGGGGGCTTTGTTTCCATTTTGAAATCCACAGAGGTGGTCAGGCCTAGAGTCAAACCCGATGGAACTCACCGTCCGGCTGGAATTTTCATCGGTTCTGGTCCTGATTTTGTCAGCGGCCAACACTTACAACCTCTATCTATTCTCGATATTACGCCTTTGTTGTTATACTGCTTGCAACTGCCAATTCCCACTAATCTAGAAGGAAGAGTTCCCCAAGAAGTTCTCAAACCTGAAGTTCTTAAGGCTCGTCCCATTAATTATCAAGACTTCTCTGACAGTTGGGAGCAGGAAAGTGACGAAGAGGAAGCAGAAATTTCTGAGACCGAAAAAGAGGCTCTTCTACATCAACTTCAGTTACTGGGTTATATGGAATAAATCTGATGGGACATCTCCAAGAATTGAGTTATAACCGTTATGATACCGATTTAAAATCTCAGTTTCCGGAGATGTCTAATGTAACTTTCTCAACTTTACCCGTTAAAGACAATGCCTACAGTTCAAGTTGATCCAGTTCACCAGATATCTTTAAACTACCAATGCTTGGGAGAAGGGGAAGATTTATTGCTTATCCATGGGCTAGGAGCTAACCTAGCTTTTTGGTATCCCGGTATCGCTTCTGCCCTTGCCCAGCACTACCGCGTGATTATTTATGACCTCAGAGGCCATGGCAAAAGTACAATATCTGACTCTGGCTATACTCTGACTCGGATGGTACAAGACCTGCGAGTCCTGCTTGAGTATCTCGAAGTCGAAAAAGTTCATCTTGTCGGGCATAGTTTTGGAGCGAGGGTTGCTCTCCTTTATAGCATTTCCCATGCTCAGCAAGTTAAGTCTCTGACAGTAGCAGATACTCAATTACAATGCTTGCAAGCCAAGATGCGGCTGCGGGATTGGCCTCATTGGCAGAGTTGGCGACAAAAACTTCTAGAACAAGGAGCGCCCCTGCCGTCAGAAGATCAGATTATTGATTTTCACCTGCTCGACCAGTTAAATACAACTGTCAATGAACTGACCAAACCTTCCTTAAAAAACCGTGATATGGGCAGAAAAGGAAAGGAGCGATGGCAAAAATTGATGGCAACTGGTGCCAAGCAAGAATTTGAGCAGGAAACTGAAATAACGACGGCTAAATTGTCACAAATTATTCAACCAACTCTAGCAATTTATGGAGAGAAGTCTCACTGTCTGCCGACTTGCTCCCAGTTAAAGAACTTACTTCCCAATTGTTCGGAGGTAATTATTCCAGAAGTAGGACACTTTTTTCCCGTGATTAAACCCGATCAATTTGTGCAAGTGATCTTGAATTTTTGCCAGAAGGACAATCGGTTTTTAGAGAGAAAGTTGTTGGTCAGTCCAGCTTTAGAAAAATAGTAATAACTACTGCTTTTCTACAACAGCATCTCCGTCACGACTTGAGAAAATTGGGAACCAACAGTCCATGTCTAATCAACAGAAAGTGGCAATTGTTACAGGTGGCAGTCGAGGCATTGGTAGAGCGACTTGTTTAGCTCTTGCTGGGCAAGGCTTTTCTGTTGTCGTCGTCGGCACCAACCCTGAGCGCATTGAGCAGACTCTCAACTTAATCAATGATAAATGCAATCCTTCTCCAGCTTCCCATCTCGGACTAGCACTAGATGTTAGAAAGGAAGCAGATATGGAGGAAATGGTCAACCAAGCAGTCGCCCATTTTGGTAACATTGACTTACTTGTTGCCAGTGCTGGATTGGGTAAAAAAGTCAGATCAGATCGTTCCCTGCCCCGTCCGACTACTGAACTTTCCTTAGATGAATGGCACGATCTCTTGGAAGTTAACCTAACAGGAATATTCTTAAGCAATCGTGCCGTTTTGCCGATCATGATCTCACAAGCATCGGGTCAGATTGTGAATATTTGCTCGTCAACAACACCCTATGGTTTAAGGGGGGAACCTTACGCTCCCGCTTATTGTGCCTCCAAGTTTGGCGTGGTAGGATTGACTGAATCCCTTGCTGAAGAGGTGCGCCCCTATGGTATTCGTGTGCAAGCAATCTTTCCTGGTTTGGTAGAAACTGGCATGATTGCTAAAACTGCATTAGCCCGTCGTTATGGTGGACTACTCACAGTAGAAGATGTGGCAGCAATTATTGTTTATTTAACTCAACAGCAAGACGATACTGTAATTGTCCACCCCCACCTACTTCCTGTTTTAGAAAGATAATCGAGAGGATTGTCAAGGAGAAGATTCAATTATGAGCGAGCAAACAGGTTCTAATTTAACCGATCAAGTCACAATTATTACAGGAGCTAGTGGAGGCATCGGTCTTGCCTGTGCCAAGCGACTCTTGAGCCAACACCATAAAGTGGTATTAGTAGATATCAATCCAGAAAAATTGGCTAGTACCGTCGAAGAATTAGTTACAATTGCTGCACCAGAGCAAATTCTCAGCTTGGTACTTAGTGTCTGTGATGAAAATGATATGGCGGCAATGGCCAGCAAAACAGTAGCTCATTTCGGGCGGATTGACAACCTCATTGCTTGCGCTGGTATTCTGCGAGTGGGAGAGGATTTGAAAACAATCTGGCAAACCTCTTTGGAGGAATGGCGGGCAGTGATTGAAACTAATTTAACGGGGACTTTTTTGAGCAATCGAGCCGTTATCCCCACGATGATTGAACAGAAACAAGGGGATATTATTAATATTTCTTCAGTTTCTGGCCGTCAAGGTCGGCCCTTCGATGGCCCTTATTGCGCTTCCAAATTTGGCATTATTGGACTGTCTGAATCCCTGTCGGAAGAGGTTTCCGCTTGGGGAGTGCGGGTACAGACTATTTTACCAGATGCCATTGATACACCTCTGTGGAATCAAAATGGCCCAAGTGTGCCTAAACCAACTTACGCTCTTCCTCCAGAAAGGGTGGCTGAGTTTATTAGCTATCTTCTGAGTTTACCTAGAGATACTTTCTTGCTCAATCCCGTCCTGATGGCTTTTAAGAGCCGCAAAAAACGTCCTAAGATTAAGTAACGGACTGGCCTAAAAATGACACCCCCGCCGATTTATCGGCGGACTTCTGCTGACAGTAAGTTAAAGCTTACTAAGGCCTACCGAGCCAGACTTCTAGCCCTCCTCGCGGGTTGTCAGTATAGACCCACTTGCCATTTTCCCTCACGGCGATTTTAGGTGCAAAAGGATTGGCCGTACCCGCAAAAAATCCGTGGGGAGTCGAAACTAAATTTCGCAAGCCAATATTGTAGGGATTGCCAAACCCGTGCTGCTCCACTGGCAGCCAGTTTTCTCCGTCATAAGTTCGCCACAATTCAAACCCACTTTGATTTTTGATGAGATTTTCTAGTCCCACTTTATCCAGATAGCGCCGCGCTCGCTCTTCCAGTTTAGTGTGATCGAACCAGGAGAGAATAACACTACCATTACAAGTTCCTAAATAAAGCCAACCGTCATGAATTCCCATGTGCCAAAAATAGCCATTAAAAAAATTGCCAAATCCTGGCTGTAGATAGCTAATAGGGCGTTTTTCGCCTTGGGGAGTCTGACGGGGGGAGCCCACCACTAGCTCCCAACTATCATCGGGAAAAATGCGGATCAATTCCCCAGGTGCAGGTCCGATGCGATTGATAATATCATACCCAGAGTTTTGAATCGCACTCCCCACATATAAGGCATCGTTGAAAACCATCATGCAGGCCGCAATCTGGTTGAGCGGGCCGCGATAGGCTCCTTGGTCAATCACCTTTACCCACTTATAGGGGGGTTGGCCCAGACAGTCACTCCGCCAAACTTGGAACCCAGTACAATTGAAAGTACCTGCGTAAAGCTGATCTCGAAAAGGACAGACAGCAAACACGGCTTCATTGGTCGGATCACCAAAACCGTTAAGGCTACAGGGCTGCCATTTCCCTCCCAGAGGATCACTGCTTTCGTAAATAATGGTGTAGTCTGAGGTATTGTGCTTACTGTTGCGAGAGCCAGTAGGTGAAGTAAACAACTTGCCGCGAAAGGGGACTAAAAACCGGATGCTGGTAATCGGCAGGCCGACAATACCATATTCAGAAGCAGGCTGGAAAGTCTCTCCATCTTCAGACCGTAAGATTAAAGCTCCAGGCGCTCGGCCAGGGCAGGTACTCGCCACATACAGGGCTGGCTGGGAATCGGATTCTCCTTGGAAAACCATCATGTGGCGGTAGCCCATCTCCCTCGGCACCATTCCCCCCTCACTGCCCATTACCATTGGAGATTGGTACACATATCGCCATTCTTCGGTCACGGGATTGTAACGCCAGATTTGGGAGCGTCGATCTACTTGCTCATATAAGCCCTCCACATCATCGGGACATTCAATTGGCCAGACCTCAAGCCCCCATTCTTCAATGCAGCGATGCAATTTGAGCGCACAGAGCAGAGAGCGGGTTGTACCCACAAATAAATGATCTTTAAACCACGCCATAGAGTGGGCGTGAGTATTGTGTCCATCGCCGAAACCATTTTCGCATATCTTCGAGAAATTGGGAAATTTCAGTCCTGCAGGAGGGGAAGGGTCAAAGGGGCGCTGTCTAGGCGAAGTAACCATATTTGGGATACAATAAGTGACAAAGTTAAGGAATATTATTATAACTCCTAAATTTACTCATGTCGGCCACCCCACCCTTATTTATTCTGGCTTCTCCCCGTTCGTTTACTTCTCTAACCAGCGCCATGTTAGGGCAGCACCCAGAAACCTATGGAGTCCCAGAAATCAATCTTTTTTATGCTGATACAATCGAAGATATTCTCCAGCGCCTGAAAGATGAAGGACAGGCTCGAAAAACCCACGGACTTTTACGCACTATTGCCCAACTCTATGCTGGAGAACAGAGTTTCCCTGCCATTAAAATGGCTCATCGCTGGCTCATGCAACGTTCCCATAAGACTGGAGGAGAAGTTTATCTCGAACTGTGTGAGAAAGTTCAACCCCTGTGCATTGTCGATAAGTCTCCCGCTTATTCTCTATTTATTGAAAATCTTCAAAGAATTCCCAAGACTTTCCCTGATTCATACTACCTCCACCTCGTCCGCCATCCGCGAGGACAAGGAGAATCGGTCATGAAACTGGTACCGGAGGTTCGCATCGGCAAAGCCCCTAAAAAAGCTATTTTCGGAGCGCCAAAAACTCCTAACCCAACTATGCTTAACACTCTAGATCCCAGCCAAAAAACTGCTGTGATTGACTATCAATTTCTCTGGTATCGGATGCAGAGCAGAATTATGGAATTCTTGGAATCTATACCATCCGAAAAACAAATGCGGCTGCGGGGAGAAGATTTGTTGGGCAATCCCCCTCTTTACTTTGAGAAAATCTGTCGCTGGTTGGGCTTGTCTTGGAATGAAGCAGCCTTTGAAGCGATGTTACATCCAGAAGACTCCCCTTTTTCTTCCCCGGGTCCTTTGGGAGCGCAATTTGGTAACGATCCTAACTTTTTAAAGAACCCGGTTTTCCGACCCAAAAATATTACCTTACCCAAGTTAGAAGGACCTTTACCTTGGCGTTCAGACGGCAAAGGATTCAGTCCAAAAGTGATCGAAATGGCTCAGTTTTTAGGGTATGATTGAAAGCCCTAAAGGACTTGCCTAGGAATAATATCCCAGCCAGACAATCGCTTACCTCCATAGTGGGCAATGACCTCCTCTTTGGCTTGGCCGACTGGACAACGATTTCCTATTTGGGGCTGCTGATAGCGATTGGTTCTGCTATATTAGCAAAAAAGGATTTAATTTTGAGTCATGAGCGAGATTTATCTTGCAAGCCTAATTGTCGCCTTTAATACTGTGTCAGTCAATCTTTATGATATTCTCACTCCAGAGAATAACTTCCTGACTCAACCAATTGCCCAGAGAAGGCGAACTCCTCAGATGAGGCGAGGAAGACCCGAGCAATTTTCTGGCCAAGACGGTCTAATTTTAGAAAAACTGGTGCAGCAAAACCAAGAAAGGAGTTATTACCTCTATATTCCCCGTTCCTATCAAGCGAATAAGCCGATGCCGTTGCTCTTAGCGTTTCACGGGGGTGTCAGTCAAGGTAATAATATGGCGGTCAAAACTGGTTTTAATAAGATAGCCGAGCGTGAGGGCTTTATTGTCGCCTATCCTAATGGTCTTGATCGGGGTGCTTATGGTCAGTGGAGTGACGGTCGCCATTTGCCAGCCAATGATTCGATTGATGATGTTTCTTTTATGAAAGTGCTAATCAAACACTTATCTAAAACCAGAAATATTGATCAAAAGAGAATCTACGCTACTGGCGGTTCTAATGGGGGATTTTTCACCCAAAGGTTAGCTTGTGAAATGTCCGAGCAATTAGCCGCTGTCGCTTCTGTAGCAGCAACACTTCCGCAACCGATGGTATCAAGGTGTAAACCCAAAAGAGCAATTCCCATTCTGATGATCAATGGCACCGAGGATAAACTTGTACCTTGGGCGGGGGGAACGATGGAAATTGGCGCAAACGCTCAGATTCTTTCGGTGCCACAAACAGTAGCCTTTTGGAGAAGCCGCAATGGCTGCTCCACCAGGAACCAAGAGGTGCGACTTCCTGATACGCAAGCGGACGGGACCGAAGTAGTTAAAATTGGATACTTTAATTGCAAGAGTGGTGCGCCGGTAGTGCTTTATCAGATAGAAGGTGGAGGTCACGGCTGGCCTGGCGGACAGACAGATGCACTTCTGGGAAACGATTCTAGGGGAAACACACGAGGGAATCGCGCACGCCAGAGATTGGTTGGTAATACCAGCCAAGATATTAACGCTAGTGAAGTTATCTGGCAATTTTTACAGAAATATTCTCTGTGATTTACCTGTGGTGGCGACAAGTAGGCTAAAAGCTTCTGCCAATTATTAAAACTAAGCTGGAAAGTCGCCTTTCCGACTTGTCCTCAAAACCGTGCCTGAGAGTTTTCACCTCACACGGCTCCCCTCCCCTCCGATAGACCCCTTGTCATAGGTACGCTCGATAGCTCGATGGGAGCATCTCATTTATGCAAGTAAGTAATTATACTTATCCATAAAACTGTTTTCTAGCAAGGCTTTCAAAATAGCTTGACATAAAAACCTGATTTAGGGGTTACAAAGGTGAGATGCTCCCGGCTCGATACTACCATCGCTGGCGGTCTTAACATCCTTGTTTCTTAAGTAGGGCTTGCTAAATAGGGTTTGCTGAATAAATATCTGGACTTCCCCCGTATAAACATACTAGCTATGGCTAAAAGTCTTACAGAGTCTGAGTTAAAGCAATACAATACTAATGGACTACTGGACACAAAATCCTGAAGTCCTTACACAGATAGGGTTTGAGGCAAAAATTTTCAAATTTGACCTTTAGACTAAATGTTTACCCAATCGGCGATCACCAAAGCTCAAGGGCGATCGCTATCTCAACGGTCGAAGTCTGGCTCTTCTAGGTTCTGTGTGAGCATGGTATAATGGTGACACAGAACAGGAGGTGGGTTATGTGGATAAATTTTGATCAACTTCCTCGATTTACCAAATGTAACAGTGGTCAATTATCAAAAAATTGCTCAGACAATTTTCCTAAAGCTCGCTCTTTTAAATGAAACAATTGAATGTCCGAATTGCCATCAAATCTTGGACAGAATCAATCAGACAGAGTATAATCTAGTCAGAGATTTATCAATATTAGGCAATCTGGTATATTTAGAGGTGCCACGCCGCCAGTTTCATTGTCAAAAGTGCCAAAAGTATATCAGCGAAAGACTAAGTTTTATGAGATTAAGACAGCATCATACAATTCGCTATGAATCGATGATTTATGAGAGAGTAAAAAATTGTAGTATCGAAGAAATAAGTCGAGAAGAAGGGTTAGGATGGGAAGAAGTTGAGTTAATATTTAATCACTGTGCTAAAGAACTAGAAAAGGAAGAGTGGGAAGCACCAGAACGAATAAGCCTAGATGAATTTAGTAACTTAAAAGGACATAAAGATTTCATAACAACCTGAGAGGGGGACAAGCGATCTAGAAGGTAGATAGGGCAAGCGATATCGCTCTTTGTCCTTTGATGTAATCCTTCAACCAATAGCGGCTAATTTGCATTAGCTCTTCTATATTTTTTGGGAACATTTGATGTAGCTGGAGCCAATGATAGAGATGTTGACCCACATAAAAACTGCTGTGTCTGCGTTGACCTTTATATCTTTTTTCAGGTCTTGTGACATATTTTTGGATTCCCATATCCTTAATTTTTTTACCTTGTAGTGTGGCACTTGTATAGGCGATAGCTATAACAATTATCAGCTTTGATAGGTATTTCGGTGCTAATTGAGAACCTTCTAAGCTATAGCCTCCCGACTTAAAATCTCGGAACATCTCCTCAATATCAAATCTTTTTTGATAGGCCATTATTGCCGTCTCTAAATCTCCAAAGTTAGTCAGAATATACCAAGGCTCTTTTGTTGGAAAACCCCGATAAGTTTTTTTCCACTTACCCGCTAAGTTAAACTCGCCAAATCCCTTCTCTTTTGTAAGATTAACATCATTTAAAAATAGTTGAGTTCCTGGACTTAAACCTAA
>LFEF01013882.1_pt1 | contig 53456 bp, 44 predicted proteins | sample 619371 | NCBI WGS metagenome assembly LFEF01 (sample SAMN03014291, study PRJNA259931) | freshwater metagenome | biome: lake; feature: waterbloom | place: China: Taihu Lake | collected 2006-08 | depth 0 m m
ATATCGGAATTGCGAAATCAATCCTCAGAGTTGAACCATGCGCTGCATGTGCTGGACCAAACCTTGAAGGGTTGATTTAGAATTGTGGATAACTGTGTAACAACCGTGCACAACAACACGAGTTATCCACAGAAAAAAAAGAACCCAGGAAATTCGAAAAAAGTTATCCACAGTATGCAGATCGAGTCCCGGAAGTTCTACACCAATTTTGAAAGAACCTAAGAAGTTCAATTCAAAGGGAAAAATAGAGTTGTCCACAGAATTGAATCAACTCTATTAACTAATCCTATAAGGAAATATTAAATGGAATTAATTCATAGCTCACGCGATGCATTGGTTCGAAAACTGCAAATCGTCAGCAACATCGTCGAACGTCGAAACACCTTGCCGGTGTTGGCCAACATTCTGTTGAAGAAACAGGGCGGCCTGCTGACACTGCTGTCTTCAGACATTGAAATGCAGATTGAAACCAGTGCTGAAGTGGGTGCAGGTGGTGAAGACACCGCAACCACTGTGGCTGCTAGAAAATTCCTGGATATTTTGAGATCGCTGCCTGAAGATTCAGATGTGATGGTGAAACTGGACGGCAAGAAGATGTCGGTGCAAGCCAAAAAAAGCCGCTTTGCACTGCAAACACTGCCTGCAGAAGATTTCCCGCTGGTGCAGGAACCCAAGGAATGGGTCACACAAATTAGTTTGCCGCAGAAAATGTTGAAGAACCTGTTGGGCATGGTTCACTTCTCCATGGCTCAACAAGACCTGCGTTATTACCTGAACGGTGTTTTGTTGGTGATTGAAAGCGCCTGTGTACGTGCTGTGGCCACCGATGGACACCGCCTGGCCTATGCAGATGCACCCGGTCAAGGTGGCACTGCCAAGCATGAAGTGATCATTCCACGTAAAACAGTGCTTGAATTGTCGCGTTTGCTGAATGATACCGATGACACTGTCACCATTGATTTGGCGAGCAACCAAGCGAAATTCACTTTTTCGGACATCACCCTGATTACCAAGCTGGTTGAGGGCAAGTTTCCCGACTACCAACGGGTTATTCCAAAAACGCACCAGCACCATGTGGTGATTGCTCGTGATGCCTTGTTGCATTCATTGCAACGCGCTTCAATATTGACCAGTGACAAATTTCGCGGCATTCGCTGGGTACTGGGTGCCAATGGCTTAACCATTGTGGCCAACAACTCGGACCAGGAAGAAGCGCGGGATGAAATGGAAGTCGAGTACCAAGGTCCGGAGATTGATGTTGGTTTTAACGTAAACTACTTGTTGGATGTGTTGAACAACCTCAAGTCGGAAACCGTGCAGTTTACGTTGCAAGACGGAAACAGCAGTGCATTGGTGACCACCCCAGGCAAAGACGATTTCAAGTATGTCGTTATGCCCATGCGTATTTAAAACGACAATAAAACGAAAACAACAACACCCTTATGACTTCAGAAACACAGAACGGCGGTGACTTGCCAGTGCAAGGCAACAACGCAGATTACGGCGAAGGCTCAATTCAAATTCTCGAAGGCCTGGAAGCGGTTCGAAAGCGGCCGGGCATGTACATCGGTGATACTTCCGATGGTACTGGCTTGCACCATCTGGTGTTTGAAGTTGTTGACAACTCGATTGACGAGGCCTTGGCTGGTCACTGTGATGACATCGTAGTCACCATACATGCCGACAATTCAATCAGTGTGACCGACAACGGGCGGGGCATTCCGACCGGCGTAAAAATGGATGACAAGCATGAGCCCAAACGCTCTGCGTCTGAAATTGCGCTGACCGAATTGCACGCTGGCGGTAAATTCAACCAGAACAGTTACAAGGTTTCCGGTGGTTTGCACGGTGTGGGTGTAAGTTGTGTGAATGCCTTGTCAAGCTGGTTGCGTTTGATTGTTCGCCGCGAAGGCAAAGTTCACCAGCTTGAGTTTGCACGTGGTTTTGTTCAAAACAGGATCATTGAGCAAATCGACGGTGTCGATGTGTCGCCCATGAAAATTGTGGGCACCACTGACAAACGAGGCACTGAAGTTCACTTTTTGCCAGACACGCAGATTTTTCAGCAGAACAATGATTTTCACTATGAAATTTTGGCCAAGCGCCTGCGTGAACTCAGCTTTCTGAACAATGGCGTGCGCATTCGCCTGAAAGACGAGCGAACCGGCAAGGAAGACGATTTCGCGGGTAGCGGTGGTGTGATGGGTTTTGTTGAATTCATCAACGCGAACAAAAAAATTCTGCACCCGAATACGTTTTATGCAGCGGGCGAACGTCCGGCTGAAACTTACGGTGGCATTCCAGGCACAAGCATTGGTGTTGAAGTGTCGATGCAATGGAATGATGGTTTCAATGAATCGGTCCTTTGTTTTACCAACAATATTCCGCAACGCGATGGTGGTACCCACCTGACCGGCTTGCGAGCGGCCATGACGCGCGTGATTGGTAAATACATTGAAGTCAATGAAATTGCCAAGAAGCAAAAGGTTGAAGTGACAGGCGACGACATGCGAGAAGGCCTGTGTTGCGTGTTGTCGGTGAAGGTACCTGAACCCAAGTTTTCAAGCCAAACCAAAGACAAACTGGTGTCCAGCGAGGTGCGTGCACCTGTGGAAGACATTGTGGCCAAGGTGCTCGGTGAGTTTTTGGAAGAACGGCCCAACGATGCCAAACTGATTTGTTTGAAGATTGTTGAAGCGGCACGTGCCCGTGAAGCTGCGCGCAAAGCGCGCGATATGACACGCCGCAAAGGCGTATTGGACGGCGTTGGTTTGCCAGGCAAGTTGGCTGACTGCCAGGAACGTGACCCTGCCAAATGTGAAATTTACATCGTCGAGGGTGATTCTGCGGGTGGTTCGGCCAAGCAAGGCCGCGATCGCAAGTTTCAGGCAATTTTGCCGTTGCGCGGGAAGGTACTGAACGTAGAGAAAGCACGATTCGACAAGTTGCTGACTTCTGAGCAAATTACTACGCTGATTACAGCCTTGGGTACCAGCATCGGCAAGGACGATTTCAACCTCGCCAAACTGCGTTACCACCGCATCATCATTATGACCGACGCGGACGTGGACGGTGCGCACATTCGAACATTGTTGTTGACCCTGTTGTACCGTCAAATGCCGGAACTGGTTGAACATGGGCATGTGTACATTGCACAGCCACCACTGTACAAAGTCAAACACGGCAAAGACGAGCGCTACCTGAAAGACGACCAGGAAGAAGCACAGTACATGCTGGGCATTGCTTTGGAAAAAGCCGGGTTGATTCCTGGTGAAGGCAAAGAGCCGATCAAGGGCGAAGCTCTGGAGGAACTTGCTCGCCAGTTTGTGACTGTTGAAGCCGTGGTGCGTCGTTTAAGCCGAATGATTGATCCCGATGTATTGAACGCCATTGTGGAGGGCGTTGAGCTGGATCTTGATTCTGAAGAAGCGTCCAAGGCCAGTGCAGCCCGTTTGCAAGCGGTGCTTGACCCAACCATCATGACAGTGTTCTCGCAGTTTGACGAACAAAGCGACAAGCACCGTGTGTTGATTCACCGCCGCCACCATGGCAATGTGCGTGTGACCACAATCGACCCGGATTTTGTTCACGGTGCAGACTATCCATTGCTGGCCCACGCTGCGAAAACTTTCAAAGGCCTGATCATGGAAGGCGCTGAAATTCAGCGTGGCGAAGGCGAGAAACAAAAAGTACAAGCGGTGCAAAGCTTCCGTGAAGCGATGCACTGGTTGCGTGAACAGGCTGAAAAAGCGATTACCAAACAGCGATACAAAGGTCTGGGTGAAATGAACCCACAGCAGTTGTGGGAAACCACCATGGACCCCACCGTGCGCCGTTTGCTGCGTGTTCAAATTGAAGACGCAATTGCAGCAGACCAAATTTTCACAACATTGATGGGCGATGAAGTTGAACCCAGGCGTGCGTTCATTGAAAGCAACGCCTTGAAAGCGGGCAATATTGACGTGTAAGCACATGTGGAGCGAAGAAATAGTTGGCCATTTCTGTTAAATAGTTGGCCAACTTTCTTCAAACATTAGGGTATAGAGAAACGGCTAATTTCGGTTGGCCGTTTTAGTTTCAAAAATACATAAAATTCTTGTATTATATAAACAATAACGATTATCATTCGTCTTCATATTAATTAATGAGACGACTATGCAGCACTCCCCAAAACCAATCGCCCTTGCCGTGGCGCTGGCTCTAGGCAGCCTAGCCAACGCAAATGCACAAGAAAACGCCCAAACACTGCCCGATGTTGATGTAATCGACTTCCGTGGCGAACAAATGGATAGCATCAAGTACACGCGGCCTTTGCAGGAAACACCACGTATCATCACCGTGTTGCCGCAGGATTTGCTCGAAGAGCAGAATGTGACTTCGTTGAATGAGGCACTAAGAAATATCCCAGGTATCAGCCTTCAGGCCGGAGAAGGTAACCCTCCAGGCGGGGATCAGCTCAAGATTCGCGGTTTTAATGCTCGTGACGACATCAATGTCAACGGCATGCGTGACATTGGCAACTATTTCCGTGATCCGTTTTTCATTGAGCAACTGGAGGTGGTTAAAGGCCCCAATTCCGCGTTCTCTGGTCGGGGTTCAGCAGGCGGCACCATCAACTTTGTGACCAAGCAACCATTGGGAATTGATTTCAATCGTGCTGAAGTCAGCGTAGGTACAGACAGCTTCTTCCGAACCACATTGGATATGAACCGTGTTTTGGACGAAGATGAAGCTCTGCGCATAAACTTGATGAAGCACAGCGCCGATCTGCCAGGCAGGAATACAGCCGAAGAAGATCGCTATGGCGTTTATGCTGCTTACACATGGGGTTTGAACAAGCCAACTTCAATTACCGCAGATGTTCTGCACATCAAAACCAACGATATTCCTGATGCAGGCTTGCCTTTTGATCGCCGTAACGGTGGTACAGGACGTTTGCCCGATGGTATCAACTTCGATAATTTTTATGGTCACACCAACGACTACAAAGACATTGAAGTGAACCAGATTGGCTTGGCTGTTCAGCATGCACTGGCCAGCGGGCAAGTGATTCGCAATCAAACCCGCTTCGCACAGGTGGGCAACGACTCGATTACCTCGTCGCCCCGATTTGTTGATAATGGAACGGGCGTTGGTAACAACAACCCAGCCTCAGGCTTTGCTGTAGGTAACTTAAAGCCCAGAGATCAAGTCGACACCAGCTTCAGAAACCAGACAGATTTGTTGTTCAGTCTGAATACCGGCAGCATTCAACACGACATGGTGGCAGGTTTCGATTTCGGTTTCTATGAATATGAAAACCGTCGCCGCCTCGACACCAATGGTCCTGTTACCAGCCTGTTTAATCCTGCTGAACGCGAATTCGCTGGCACGCTTGCCTATGGAGGCATTCACCGGTTCGAAACCGAAGAAATGGGTCTGTACTTGCTGGACACCATGAAATTCAACGAGAAGTGGGAATTGAACGCCGGTATTCGTTACGACAAAGTGAAGGCTTTTGCGAATGAGGAGGACCGTCAAAATTCGACAGCAGCAGGATTAACACCCCAGCAGGCAGAAAACCGCAGCTTCATGCGAGAAGACACCGAGACCAGTTACAGCTTGGGCTTGGTGCACAAGCTAACGCCTAAGCACGCTCTGTATGCGTCTTATGGAACGGCTTTCAATATTTCTGGCAACTTTGACCGCAACCAGATTCAACTGGCGGGTGGAAACATGAATGACCGCGTCGCTGGGAACACATTTGATACGCCTACCGAGAAAATTCAGGCTTACGAGCTTGGTAGCAAAATGACCATTGGCGAAGGATTGGACATCAACGCTGCGGTGTTCCGTACAGAAACAGATGAAGGTCGTTTGCCTGCACCTGCCGCGGGCGGAGTGACCACACCCAATGTGGAATATTACATTGATGGTTTCGAAGTACTTGTTGCAGGTCAGGTAAGCAAGGCGTGGAAACTTTATTCGGGCTACACCTACCTAGAGTCGGAAGTAACCAGTGCGCCCACGTCGCCCTTCTCGGTTGGGCAGGAACTGGGCGGAACGCCGAAGCACTCATTCAATATTTTCACAACCTACGACATCACACCAAAAATTACACTGGGTGGTGGCTTGCAGTACGTAGATGAACAAACCAGCGGTGTGCAACCCGACACCACTGGCAACGTGAAAGTTACTATTCCAAGCTACACAGTGGTTGATTTGTACACCACCTACAAATTCACCAAGGACGTTCAGGTCCGCTTGAACTTGTACAATGTGTTTGATGAGCGATACATTTCCCAGCTGGCTGAAGGCGGCGGCCAAGGCATTCCAGGAGAAGGTCGCCAGTTGATCGCCACCCTGAGATATGACTTTTAATTAAGTAAGCAACACACGCATATGCTGGTCACTATCGACAACGTTCTTACTGCCGAGGAGCTTGCAAGCATCCACAAGATGCTTAAGCAAGCTGACTGGGCAACGGGTCAAAGCGCGGGCACACAAGCCCGCCTCGCGAAGAACAATCTTCAAATTCCGGAAGGAAGTGAAGTGTTGAGAGACCTGCGTGTGCTGGTCATGCGTGCATTAAACAAAAGCAGCCGATTGATTTCGGCTGCACTGCCTTACAAAATTCTGCCACCCAACTTTAATCGCTATGCTGGTGCCACCAACCACTATGGCCTACACACGGACAGCACTGTTCGATACTTGCCAGATGGAAGTGCATTGCGAACAGACATTTCGGCTACGCTGTTTTTATCCAGCCCCGAGGAATATGAGGGTGGTGAACTGGTCGTTGAAGACACCTACGGCATGCATACGGTGAAACTGGCGGCTGGCAGTTTGGTGGTCTACCCTTCGGGCTCAATGCACCAGGTCAACCCTGTTACACAAGGTGAACGACTGGCTTGTTACATGTTCATGCAAAGCATGGTGAAAGATTTGGAATGCCGGCGACTGTTGTTTCAAATGGACGAGTCACTGATCAAGCTGCGTGCGCAGTACGGTGAGGGCCACCCTGAGTTGATTCGACTCACAGGTTTGTACAATAACCTTCTTCGCAAATGGACTGAATGTTAGGCCAGACAATCTTATCGATTAAAGGGCTTAGGTTTGGAGATTCTAAAATTTTCTTTGCTGTTTGCTGTGACTGCAGTGGCCGAAATCATTGGCTGCTACTTGCCTTGGCTCGTTATTAAACAGGGCAAACCAGCTTGGCTTTGGATACCGGCGATAGGTTTTCTCATGTTATTTGCATGGCTGTTGACGCTTCACCCTACTGCGGCGGGCCGAACCTACGCCGCCTACGGCGGCATGTATATTTCAGTTGCTTTAGTTTGGTTGTATTACGTTGAGAAAATCAAGTTAACCGGCTGGGACATGGCGGGTGCTGCACTTGCGCTCACGGGGATGGCAGTAATCATGCTCCAACCCAGAGTTTGATAACATTGTGCTGTAAGCGAACCACTCAGATTGTCATTGAAAGAAATTAATGAGCATGTAAGACGTTGATTTTTCGTCGTTTTTTTGGGCGCTAGATTTTTGGTCATTTATTTTTTCGCTCCACAGTACAACGCCCTTGATAAGCTGATCACAATCTTCGATTAAGCTCAAACCCCACACATTCCGTTGTGGGGTTTTTTTATTCGGGACGCAAGTTTGATGGAATCCAGCAAAGCGAGGTGGATGGGCCTGTCAGTGATCGCATTGGCCTGTGTGTTGTATTCCATGGACTTGACGGTATTGAACCTGGCGATTCCCGCCATCAGTGCAGATCTTCAGCCCAGCAGCGCACAACTGCTGTGGATTGTAGATATTTACGGATTCATGGTGGCTGGTGCTTTGATCACCATGGGCACACTGGGTGACCGAATTGGTCGCAGGCGGCTGTTGATGATTGGTGCAGCTGCTTTTGGTGTGGCCTCAGTGTTGGCGGCCTTTTCAAACAGCGCAGAAATGTTGATCGTGACGCGCGCTTTACACGGTTTGGCGGGCGCAACGATTGCCCCTTCCACACTTTCTTTGATTCGAAACATGTTTGATGATCCCGCCGAGCGTATGAAGGCGATTGGCATCTGGATCAGCAGTTTCTCAATCGGTGCGGTCATGGGGCCACTGGTTGGCGGTGTACTGCTCGAGTACTTCTGGTGGGGTTCGGTTTTTCTGATCAATGTACCCGTGATGATTCTGCTTCTGGTGCTTGCGCCACGCCTGTTGCCTGAATACAAGGATGAATCAGCCGGCCGAATGGATATTCCCAGCGCGGCACTCTCGCTGAGTGCAGTGCTTTTGGTTATTTATGCCTTGAAACACACTGCGGAAATGGGTGTCAATATGACGGGTGCTATGTGTTTATCCATGGGCCTAGGGCTGGGTGTGTGGTTTGTGCGCAGGCAAGCCGGTTTGAAAGATCCGTTAATTGATTTAAACCTGTTCAAAGCACCTGGTTTCAAGGCTGTGTTGGGTACTTACCTGTTAAGTTGCCTGACCATGTTTGGTGTGTATGTATACATCGCTCAATACTTGCAATTGGTTTTGGGTTTAACACCATTGGTGGCGGGTGCCTGGACAGTACCTTGGGCACTGGCCTTTGTGGTGGGCACCAACATAACGCCCTGGTTGGCGAAACAATTGGGCCAAGCCCGTTTGGTGGTGTGTGGTTTGGTGGGTACGGGCATTGGTTTTGCAGGCCTGGCGTTGCTGACGGTACAAGCGGACATGATTTTGCTGGTCATTGCCACTGTGGTGCTGGCTTTGGGCTTGTCGCCGATGTTTACCTTGGGCACTGAATTGATCATCAGCAGTGCACCACCCGAAAAGGCTGGCGCTGCTTCTGCCTTGGCTGAAACAGGTGCTGAATTTGGGGGCGCCGTGGGCATTGCGGTTTTTGGCAGTATTGGTGTGGCCATTTATCGCGCCCGAATGGACACTTTGCTGAACCCGACCTGGCCAAGTGAGGTGCAGCGCGCTGCGCAAGACACACTGGGTGGTGCTGTAGCATCGGCCGCGCAATTGCCATTGGTGGAGCAAACTGGACTGTTGCAGGCTGCCAGGCATGCCTTCATGGAAGGCATGCAGCTGACTTCGATAGCGGGCGCCTTGCTGATGTTGCTGGCCAGCGTTTTAGCCTACAAAAGCCTCAAACATCTGAACGCACACGGTTAATACGGCTGGTTTAATTTTTCTTCAAATTCCAGATAACACGCATTTGGGCTACGGTTTGCCCGCTTGCATCACTGACCTCGACCTCAACCGGAAAATTGATTTTTCCGGCTGTTCGAAGTGTTTGCTTCAACGGTGAAATGGCTTGAGCAACTTTGGCTTGGGCATGCACAAGACCAGATGCTGGCCGAAGCACTTCAAATTCCACTTGGGCGGCGACAGGTCGAACACTCAGAATGACAGAGGCAAAACCACCAGCCATGGCTGCGCCGGAGCATGTCTCTGCCAGGGTGAATAGTGCGCCGTCGGCAACATGGCCTGTGCTGTCGAGCAACTCGGGTTTTTGCGGCATTTCACAATGAGCAACGCCGTTGCCCATGCTGTTTAAAAGCACGCCGCAGGCTTTGGCAAAAGGTACTTTTCCACCCATTTGCATTTTGACCAAAGGCCGCATGATCAAGGTGAGTAGTGCGTCCAGCATTACAGTTCTCCTTGGGTCAGCCTGAACTCAATGTGAAGTTCGGCCACTGGTTCATCTGTCTCACTGTTCAACGTGCTGACCGTGTGCGCAACTCTTTTTTCCCAATCCATGGTGGGCGCAGTAGTGTTGACCCACACAGGTCCTTTGGCGGGTCGTTTATAAAAAATCTGGCTGGTGTAGGTAGCAACTTTCCAACCGGGGTTGTATTGCTCAAGGGCATGCACCAGGTTTGAGTGTGCATCGGCTTGTGCCACTGTGAACAAGGCACCAGCATGCAACGTACCAATGTGATTTTTCAAGAAAGAATCGAAACCCAGTCGAAGATGTTCCTCGGAGTTTTTGTTCACAGTGCCCAGTTTTGCAAACTGGAAAAAAGGATTGCTGGCCAGTGTTTGGGCCAGGCGCATGGCGTTCATTCAGTGTCTCCTTTGGGTTGCGAGAAACGCGTGTGTACAGAGTTCAAAAATTTAAGCACGGTGTTGATTTCGTCTACGCTAAAACCTTCGACCAATTGTTTGTTCAGCTTGGCCAACAGGGGTTTGGCTGCAATCATCTTGTCCCTGCCTTTGTTGGTCATTCGCAGATGAGCCACGCGGGCGTCTTCGTGTGAAACCACCCGTTCAATCAGCTTGGCAACTTTCATGCGCTGTACCAGACCTGTCATGGCAGAGCTATTTAAGCCAAGTACTTCACCAAGTTCTTGCATGGAAGCTTGTGGAAATTTATCCAGTGCAAACAGCAAACTGACTTGCGCGGCGGGCACCCCAATGGCCTGTTCAACACCACTGTCCGCGTGGCGATAAAGAACTGCGCGTGCCCGGTTGAGCATAAAGAAAAGACGACGATCCATATAGATTCCAACTATTACGTATGCGTAATATATGGGAATGAAAGAGATGAGTCAATTATTACGTGTGTGTAATAAATCGAATGAATTCAGAACCGGGGTCGTTTGCTTCGGTAAACCTCTGAGTGCTCACGGTGACTGAGAACCAGTTGCCACAGCATGCCCTTTCGGGTACGGAAGTAGGCCGCGCAGGTCATCAGGTAATACGTCCACATGCGGTGAAAGCGTTCGTCGTAATTTGCTTTGAGTGCAGGCCAGGCTTTTTCAACATTGGCATGCCAGGCCATCAAAGTTTTATCGTAATCGGAGCCAAAGTTGTGCCAGTCTTCAAGCACCAGTTTGCCGTCAATGTGCTCAGTTATTTCGCTGGGTGAAGGAATTTTTCCGTTCGGGAAAATGTATCTGTCGATCCAGGGATCGGTAGCCTCGGTTTTGTTAAAACCACCAATGGTGTGCAATAAAAACAGTCCATCGGGTTTTAACAGCCGATGTATCGCATCAAAATAGGCCGGGTAGTTTTTCAAACCCACATGTTCAAACATACCCACAGACACCACTTTGTCGAACTGCCCTTGCAGGTTGCGGTAATCAATCAACTCAATTTCTACAGGCAAACCGGCACAACGCGCACGGGCGTATTGTTGCTGCTGGGCCGACACGGTGATGCCCAGCACTTGCACATCAAAATGGCTTGCCGCATACCAGGCCAGCCCACCCCAGCCGCAACCGATGTCCAACAGTTTTTCGCCAGGCTGCAACTGCAACTTTTGGCAAATCATGTCGAGTTTGTGGAGCTGGGCCTGTTCCAGATTATTGGCACTTTCCCAGTATCCGCAGGAATAAATCATCAGCGGATCAAGCATGGCTTCGAACAAATCGTTGCCTGTGTCGTAATGGTGTTCGCCCACTTGAAAGGCGCGAGTAGGTGCTTGCAGGTTGATGACCTTCTCACGCAAAGCCAACATCAACCATTGCATTTTGGTCCAGGCTTTGGTGTGTTCATCCGCGTTGTTGCCCATCAGGCGAAACATCATTTCATCGAGCCGCTCGACTGTCCACCATCCGTTCATGTAGGCCTCGCCCAGGCCTAGAGAGCCATGGCTGAGTACTGCGTTGAACAAGCGTTCATCGAGTATTTGAATGTCGTGGGGTTCGGCGCCATTGATGTGTATGCCAGCGCTGTGTAAAAGACTGGCAATGGGCTTGGGCACCCTTTGGGCATCGACTAAATCGTGGGTGTTTGTTTTCATAGGACCTGTGAAGTGGCTATGACGACAAACTGATTATTGCAGACTTGAATGGTGCTTGCCAAACCCGTTGTTGGCGTGAAATTTCAGCGCGAAAATTGAAATGCAGGAACTCCGTTTGGAACTGTTTTGGCGATGTTGCCATTCCAGCCTTCTACACGCGCTGCGACGTGCGCAAGCCCTTGAACCAGCAACGTGGGTGCAGACAACAAGAACATCAATATACCAATGTTGGTCATGGAAAAATTCACCGGAAAATTCCCATTGGTGCTGACGGTTGACGGGCCTCCTGTTGCGTCGGCCGCTATCGGAATGAAAGTGCCGAAGATGATCGCCAGTACAGCGCCCCCAAAGAAACGCCCAAGACTGTTACACATGGAACGTGAGGCCGGGCTGGTGCCGACTGCGTTGTGGGCCAGAAGCGCAATGTTGTTGAATATTCGTGACAGGTTGGCGTTCGAAGCCAAGACCACATTCATGTTGAACAAACGCATGCCTTCAGCAATTTTGATGCATGCACGGGTTACGGGACCATATTGGTGAATATTTTTGGCCATGTACTCGCCTTTGAAACAGTTCTTTGAGGCTCGGTCGGGATCACTCATTTTCTTGATCTGTTCTTTTTGGTAGCTTTCGCTGGCCCATTTTCGCAAGGTGGGCGCTATTTGGGTGTTGGCCACGCGATCAAGCAAAGTTGCTGGATAAGCCAGTGTTCTCAGCACGAAATTGTGTAAGGCAGGTGCTGCAATTTCTTCGGTTTGTCGGCGCGCGTCTTTCATCGCTTTTGCGTGGGGGTTTGCAATTTCCATGTGGTCAACGGTGCTGGCCAGCGCGACGTAATGGCTTTCTTTGGTGGTTATTGCTTTGGCATAACGGTAGCGCGCCCACAGGGTTGCAGATTCAGCGCTTGGCTTTTCCACCTGCATGTATTGCCCCAAAGCATTTCTGAGCGCCTGCATGTTTTCCAGGTCGCTTTTAACAGGGTCGATTGCTGCGAGAGAGGAATTTAGAATAGTGGGAATACCTTGAGCATCCACACTGCCTGGCCCGATTTTCTTCAGCACATGGTGCTTGCCCTGCATGGCTTTGGCCATGACTTGAATCAGCTCGGGTTTGTCTTTGATGGATTTGAGTTGCGACAGTATTTTTTGGAGATTCTCGCTGACGTCTTTTGACAAATCTTCTTTTTGTTTCGGATTTACTTTGTGTTTTTGAACCGCAATTTGGCTGGCCAGCCCTGCACAAAACCCCAAGAACCCCAAGGCAGAGGAAGCCACCGGGAATGCGACCAGCAAACCCAGAATACCTTGACCCAGGAAAGTGGCACTGTTGCTGGAAAGGCCACGTATTGCGGTCAACAGTTCAGTAGTGGCTACACCAATAAAACCCAGCAAACCGAACATGAGAATTTTGTTTTTGGTACTTTTCTCATCAACACCACTTGTACCGGCATTACGCATCACGTTATAGGTCATACCCGTGGGTGCTGCATTCATTTCACACAAACCATGCAAACAATGGCTTAGTTTGGAGAATCGGCGAGCCCACAGGTTGCGTGAGGTGGTGCCGTTTTCCTTGCTGTAGTAGTTCGGGCTGTAGCGAATATAGTCTTCACGCATCAAGCGGCTTTGAACGCCGGTGGAATTCCACACCGCGTCGTCGTATTCCTTGTCGGTCAGATCGCGGCCCAGCACCTCCGATTTTTGCGTGGCTTGGTAGTCTTTGCGCAAAATGGCGGCTTCGGAGTATTGTTTGGATTCAAAATGCGCTTTGCCGACGACGTTGATGGCGCGTGTCGAGCCCACAAAGTCGCAAATTTTTTTCCACATGGTCCGCTGTTTGTAGGTGTCACCGTGCACATGTTTATTGCCCGATTTGCGGGCAATGTTGTTCTTGATCCCGCGGTCAAGCGCAGGCGTTATCAAGTTGGGTGAGGCAGTAATTTGCAAGGCCACGACAGGTCTCCAGAACGCACGGTTCGGGTGCATTTCGATTTTTCTTTGACCTTAAACATGTCACAAACTGTGAATTTGTCCAAAAGCGGGCAAAGAGGTATCACCTGTTCTGTGTCACTTTATTCATTAAAGTTTGACAAAGCCAGGGTTTTCCCTATTTTTTGTGCACCGCAATAGCGCAGTATTTGAACTCTGGAATTTTGCCGTCGGGGTCGAGCGCTGCGTGCGTCAGTTTGTTGATCGCGGCCTCGGCATAACAAAAAGGTACAAACACGTGTCCTACTGGTGTACCCGCATCGGCTCGCGCAAACAGTTGCACTTCACCGCGACGGGATTGGAGTCGAATGGTGCCGCCCGCCTCAATGTTCAAGGCCTTTAGATCGTCGGGGTGAAGCGATGCAGTGGGTTCAACTTCAATGGCATCCAGTACGCTGGCACGGCGCGTCATGCTGCCGGTGTGCCAATGTTCCAGCTGTCGCCCGGTGATCAATACGAATGGAAATTCGGTGTCGGGTGTTTCGGCGGCTGGGCGGAATTGCGCGGGCACCAGTCGGGCTTTGCCGCTGGGTGTCGGGAAGTGCTCGGTAAATACCACAGGCTGGCCAGGGTCCCCTTCATGGGCGCAGGGGTACACCACCGCATGTTCGCGTTCCAGGCGTTGCCAAGTGATGCCCTCAATGCTGTGCATGGCGTGGCGCATTTCATCAAACACTTCTTCTACACTGCGGTAGTGCCAGTCCAGTCCAAGTCCCTGTGCAATGCTTTGAATAATCCACAGGTCTTGCCGTGCTTGCCCTGGCGGGTCAATGGCTTGTTGCCCAAGCTGCACCAGGCGATCGGTGTTGGTGAAGGTGCCGGTTTTTTCGGGAAAGGCGCTGGCGGGCAAAACAACATCGGCAAGGCTTGCTGTTTCTGTGAGGAAGATGTCTTGCACCACCAGAAAATCGAGCGCAGCCAAGGCTTTGCGGGCATGGTTTAAATCGGGGTCGGACATGGCGGGGTTTTCGCCCAGAATGTACATGCCTTTCACCGTGCCAGCGGTAATGGCTTGCATGGTTTCGACCACGGTCAGCCCGGGTGTGTTGGAAAGTGAGGAGTTCCAAAGGGATTCGAACCGTTGTTGCGCCTCGGGATTGCACACCTTTTGGTAGTCTGGAAACATCATCGGGATTAGCCCGGCGTCCGAGGCACCTTGCACATTGTTTTGACCGCGCAGGGGGTGCAAGCCCGTGCCAGGTCGACCAATTTGCCCGGTAATCAGCGCCAGTGAAATAAGGCAACGTGCATTGTCGGTGCCGTGGGTGTGCTGGGAAATACCCATACCCCACAAAATGATCGATGCGCTGGCGCCGGCATACAGGCGGGCCACTGCGCGCAATTCGGTGGGTGAAATGCCGCAGATAGGTGACATGGCTTCGGGCGTGCAGGCCGCTACATTCGCCTTCAGCTCGTCAAAGCCTTCTGTGCGTTGATCGATGAATTCCTGATTAATCAGGTTTTCTTTGATGATGACGTGCAGCAAGGCATTGAGCAGTGCCACGTCGCTGTCGGCTTTGAATTGCAGAAAATGGGTGGCATGCCGGGCCAGGTCTGAACGCCTGGGGTCAGCCACAATCAGTTTGGCGCCGTTTTTCACAGCGTTTTTAATCCAGGTGGCGCCCACGGGGTGATTGACGGTGGGGTTGGCGCCAATTACGAAGATCACCTCGGCCTGCTGGACATCCATCACCGGATTGGACACTGCGCCGGACCCAATACCCTCCAGCAAGGCGGCCACCGACGAGGCATGGCAAAGGCGTGTGCAGTGATCGACATTGTTGGTACCGAAGCCTGTACGCACCAGCTTTTGAAACAGATAGGCTTCTTCATTGCTGCACTTGGCAGAACCAAAACCTGCCAGTGCGTTTGAACCGTGAGCGTGTTTGATGTGGTTTAGTTTCTTCGCAACCAACGCCAAGGCCTCGTCCCACGTGGTGGTGCGAAACGCGTGGTTCACCTCTTCAGGATTCAGCAGATTGACTGGGTTCTTGGCAACACCGTCACGGCGAATCAGTGGTTGAGTCAAGCGTTGTTCATGGTGAACGTAGTCAAAGCCATAACGCCCTTTCACACACAGGCGCCCGTGGTTGGCTGGTCCTAGTCGACCTTCAACACGCAAAATGGTGTTGTCCTTCACGTGATAAGTGAGCTGACAGCCCACACCACAATAAGGGCAAATGGAATCCACTGTTTTATCCGCGGGCTGGTGTGCCGCAGGTTTGGCCGGGCTCAGCGCACCTGTGGGGCAGGCCTGCACGCATTCGCCACAGGCCACGCAGGTGGATTGGGCCAAAGCGTCACCTTGATCAAACACAATTGCAGCGTGTTCACCGCGAAAAGCCAGGCCAATGACATCGTTAACCTGCACCTCCCGACAGGCGCGCACGCAGCGGGTGCACTGAATGCAATGGTCCATGTTCACCGCAATGGCTGGGTGGGACAGGTCAGCAGGCACGGCTGCCCGCGCTTCGAATCGGGTGCCTTCAATGCCCATTTGCTGACACCAACGGGTCAACTCGTTGTCGCTTTTCAAGGGCTTGGGGTTTGCGTGATCGGGCATGTCGGCCAGCAACAGTTCCAGCACCATTTTCTGCGCGGCGATGGCCTTGCCTGAATCGGTGTGGACCACCATGCCATGTGCGGCCTGCCTGCAACACGATGCAGCCAAAGTGCGTTCGCCCTCCACTTCGACCACACAGGCGCGGCAGTTGCCCGCGGGTTCAAGCCCAGTTTTGTAGCAAAGGTGGGGCACATCGATGTTTTCGCGCTGCGCCACTTGCAGCAGTGTTTCACCGGGCAGCGCTTCAACGGTTTGGCCATTTAACTGAAGGCGGATCATTTGCGAGGCGTTCATGGTTGTTTGCCTTTTGGCCGGGATTCCAGTTCTTGCGGGAAATAGCGAATGACGCAGTCGATCGGGTTGGGGGCGGCCTGGCCCAAGCCACAAATGGAGGCATCGCGCATCACTGCGGACAGTTCTTGTAGCAGTGGCACATTCCATTGGGGCTGATTAATCAAGGCCAGGGCTTTGGCCGTGCCAGTGCGGCAGGGGGTGCATTGGCCGCAACTTTCATGTACGAAAAAACGCATCAGATTGCGGGCCATATTCACGGCGCTGTCGGCTTGTGAGAAGACCACAATGGCGGCAGAACCAATGAAGCAGCCGTGGGGCTGCAGCGTGTCGAAATCGAGTGGTACATCGGCCAGCACTGCGGGCAATATTCCGCCCGATGCACCGCCCGGCAAATAGCCATAAAGCGTGTGGCCAGTCTGCATGCCGCCGCAGTACTCTGAAATCAGTTCATTCAGGGTAATGCCCGCAGGCGCCAGGTGAACACCGGGTTTGTTAACCCGGCCTGACACAGAAAAAGACCTGAATCCGCCACGCCCGTGTCGACCTTGCGAAGCGAACCACTGTGCGCCCTTTTCAAGAATGACTGGAACCCAGTACAGGGTTTCAAAGTTGTGAACCAGGGTGGGTTTGTTGAACAAACCCACTTGGGCCACATACGGTGGGCGCAGCCGGGGCAAACCCCGTTTGCCTTCAATCGATTCCAGCATGGCCGATTCTTCACCGCAAATGTAGGCCCCTGCACCACGACGAAGTTCGATCACGGGCATATTGGGCATTGGCGGTTTGGCTTTGAGCAGGGCCAGTTCGTTTTGCAGCATGGACCGGCAGGCGTGGTACTCGTCGCGCAGATAAATGTAGATTGCGCTGGCGTTTACGGCCCAAGCGGCAATCAGCATACCCTCCAAAAATTGATGTGGGTTGCGTTCAAGGTAGGTGCGGTCTTTGAAGGTGCCAGGTTCGCCTTCGTCGATGTTCACCGCCATTAAACGGGGCGCAGTTTGCTCGCGCACAATGGCCCACTTTTTCCCCGCCGGAAAACCTGCGCCACCCAAACCCCGGAGACCGGAACTGGACAGCGTGTCTATGACCGACTCAACTGTGCGTTGCCCCGATACACACGCTTGCAAAAGCTGATAACCCCCAGTGGCTTTGTATTGGGGTTCGCTGGCGCAGTGCGGTGGCAAGGCCTTGGTATGCTGCCCAAACGCCGCTTCCATGATTTGGTGGTGATTGGCCCAGCCCATTTCATGCTGACCCACAGCCACAGCCGGGGCTTGTTCGCAACGACCAATGCAGGGCACAGCTTGAACCCGCACGGTGCTGCCCAGGAGTGTTGGCAATTTTTCGATCAGTTCTTCCGCACCAGCCATGCAGCAAGAAGGGCCATTACAAACGCGCACGGTTAAAGTGTGGTTCACCGCGTTCTTTGACTCGACCACATCGAAGTGGTGATAAAAAGTGGCAACTTCGAATACTTCGGTTTGAGACAGTTTCAGGCACTCAGCGAGTGCGGACAGGTGGGTTTTGGGCAGACAGCCCAAGTGGTCTTGTATCTGATGGAGGTATTCAATGAGCAGGTCTCGGCGGTGTGCACCGGGGCCCAGAATGGCCAGCATTTCTGACATGTCGAGTGCAGCAGCTTGCCGACCTTTGGGTTTTCCGCGTTGTTGTTGCGCAAAGTCAACAGCAGTTGCAATCGGTATGATTGCCCGGTTCATCTTGTCTCCACCTTCTGTTGTTTGCCCTATTAGGCCGTTATTGAACTTACACGGCCCTTTCTAGGACCAGGGGGTTGCGGTGAAGTTCATCGTAAACCTGCGGGTCGATTCGCCGTTAGTGCATTCTGTCAACCCAAGTATGCTGCACTGCGGTAGCATCCTGTTCTTAATATGTTTTTGAAAAATGTGTATGAAAATCAAGCCTTTTGGCATTTTATTGGTGTCTATGTTGGCCTTGATGCTGTCAGCTTGTGCAACGGTTGCACCGCCCGTGGCGCCGTCGCCTGAACCAGTACCGGCCGCCCAGGCTCAAGACCCGGTTGCCCCGAAAACCCGCGAGCCAGTGATTGCCTTGGTATTGGGTGGTGGTGGCGTGAAAGGCTTTGCCCATGTGGGTGTGATCAAGGTGCTGGAAAACCATGGTATTAAGCCCAGCATTGTGGTGGGCACCAGTGCGGGCAGCTTTGTGGGCGCTTTGTATGCCAGCGGCATGAATGCCTACACATTGCAAAGCGTGGCTTTGGGCATGCAGGAGGCCGACATTCGCGACCTGACTTTGAGCAGCCAGGGTTTTTTGATTGGCGACAAACTGCAGCAGTATGTGAATACACAGGTGAAGAACAAAGCCATTCACCAGTTTCCAATACGTTTTGCAGCGGTGGCCACCGACCTTGAAAGTGGTGAGAAAGTGGCGTTCAACTATGGAAACGCGGGGCAGGCGGTGCGTGCCTCGTGCAGCATTCCGAATGTGTTTTTGCCCACTCGAATTGGAAAACGCCAGTTTGTGGATGGCGGTTTGGTAAGTCCGGTACCGGTTTTGACTGCCCGGGAAATGGGTGCCGATGTGGTGATTGCTGTGGATATTTCTGCCAAACCACGCACTGGAGCTGGTGCGATGGGATGGTGGGGGCTGCTGGATCAAAGTATCAATATTCTGAGCCAGCAAGCCATTCGTGCCGAGCTGGCCCGCGCCGATGTGGTGATACAACCCAGCGTTCAGCATGCCGACGCATTGAACCTCGACCAGCGACACGAGTTTTTGCTGGAGGGCGAAAAGGTGGCTCAGAAACTGGTGCCAAAAATTCAGGCCGCCATACAGGGAAGCCGTGAACGGCTGATGGCACAGGCAAACCCGCAGGCACGGCTCTAAATTTTCGCAGTACAATGCCCTGATGACAAAAGAAAAAACAGGGCATGCAGACATGGGTTCGCTGACGGACAAACCCACGATTTTGATCGCTGAAGATCACCCGATGATTTCCATTATGTTGGCTGACATGATTGACCAGCTGGTCAACCACAGCGAAATCATCGTGGTGGAAAGCATGGAAAAAGCCAGAGCGATTCAGGTTCAACCAGACCTGGTCATCGCCGATCTGGATCTTCCCGACTCCAAAGGTGTGAACACCATCAACACCTTCGCGGTGCTGTTTCCCCAATGCCCAAAATTGATTTGTTCGGGTGTGCTGGACAAAAACCTGGCGCGTGAGGCCGAGCGCGCGGGCTATTTTTATGTGAACAAAGCCAGTACTTACCCCGAACTGCTTCGTGCCCTTCAAAACCTGCTGATAGAGGCAGGTGTGCTGGACGAGGTGCCCAAAGGCGTGGAGAAGGCGGCCAATGAATACCATTCCAACATTTATGCCCCGGGATCGGACAAACCCTTGACCTGGAAGCAGGTGGAAATTATGCGCAAAACTGCTGAAGGCTTGTCGGCCAAGGAAGTGGCGCGTGAAATGGACATCAGTCCGGACACGGTGCGGGGGCACATCAAGGAAATATTCTTGCGGCTGGGCGCCAAAAACAAAGGTCAGGCAGTTGATATTTTTATTCGCGCCGAGCGTAAGGCACGTTTGCTCGATTCTTGAACACCCCTGGCTGGGAGGCCTAGATGATCCGTTCGATGCGTTCCATATTTGCTTTGTTTGTGACTTTGTTCCCCGTGGTTTTTACGGGTACGGTGGTGGCCGCAGATTTAAGCGGCATCACCAGCAAAGAGGCGGTAACGGCCTTGCGCACTACGCTTAGCAAGGGAGCTGATGCTGCGGTGGGCAGTTTGGGTAAGGCCGATGGTTTTCTGGGCAACCCCGCGGTGAGAATCAAGTTGCCGGAGTACTTGGAAAACAGCAAGGGGTTGCTGAAAATGGTGGGCATGGGTGACCAGCTCGACCAAATGGAAATCAGCATGAACCGCGCGGCGGAAGCAGCGGTACCGCAAGCCAAAGCCGTGCTGAAAAAGACGATTCAGAACATGACGGTTGAAGACGCCAAACAGGTACTGAGTGGCGGTGATACCGCTGTGACCGACTTTTTCAGAAGCAAATCCCAGGCTGATTTGTACGCCCAGCTTTTACCGATTGTGAAGGGCAAAACCGCGCAGGTGGGCTTGGCTCAGCAATACAATGCATTGGCCGAGAAGGGCAGTCGCTTTGGCTTGGTGAAGGCGGAAGACGCCAATTTGGAAGGTTATGTCACCAACAAAGCGCTTGATGCGTTGTTTTTGATGGTGGCCGAGGAAGAGAAAGCGATTCGGGCCAATCCGGTTGCGGCAGGTAGCGCCGTGCTTAAAAAAGTGTTTGGGAGTTTGAAGTGAAGAAAATGATTCAACTGGCGGCCTTGTCTGCCGCAGTGGCTTTGGCAGCCTGTTCTGAACATCATGACCATGGTGCAGAGTCGGGCCACTCTCACGATGCGCCTGTTGCGGTGGAGCAAGCCTCAACTCCCGCACAGGTTCAGAACGGTATTTCGGTTCAGAACGCCTGGGTGCGCCCCACCGTGGGTGAACAAGATGCCACCGGTGCCTACTTGACCATTACCAGCGAGGAGCCCTTGGCTTTGGTGGGCGTGGCCACGCCTGCGGCTGAAATTGCTGAAGTGCATGAAATGAAAATGGATGGCGACATCATGCGCATGCGCATGGCCGAGCGCATTGAAATGAAGGCAGGTGAACCGTTGGAATTAAAGCCGGGTGGCTACCATGTGATGTTGATGGCCTTGACTGCACCGGTAGAGGCAGGTCAGGAAATTGAATTGAGCCTGCAATTTGAAAAAGCCGATGGCAGCAAAATTGAAATGCCGGTGAAGGCGGTGGCAGGCCAGAATGCCGCAGGTGACCACCACAGCCATGGCGGTGGTGATCACAAACATTGAATAATTAAACTCGCTTTAGAAAGCCAGTTTCACACCCACCAGCGCGGAACGCCCACCCAGTGGCGTGTAACCGCGCACGGTGTTCAGCGTGGTGGCTGAAAATGCCAACTCATCCGTCAGGTTTTGCAGGTTGGCAAATACTTCGCCACCTGTATTGCCCCAAGTGAATGCCTTGCCGATGCGCAAGTTCACTAGCTCATAACCCTCTACTTCAACATCGCCCGCACCGGCCTTGCTGTCACTGACCCAAATCAGCTCTGGTGTAACAGTCCAGCCACTTTGTGTGTATGCCGCGCTGGCCACCACACGTTGCGGGCTGATGCGAGGCAGGTTGCCGCCGCCATCGGTGCGTTTGCCGCGAACAAGGTCGTATTGAATGCTGGGTTGCAATTGGCCTGCACCCATGGCGTAGGCGGTTTGATAGCCCAGTTCGATGCCCTGAAATTCCGCGGGCACAGCGGTGAAGTCGAACACTTGAATGGGTGGCTCGCCCGGCGCTTCGATAAATTCGGCATCGGCCCCTGTGCGGCCAATCAAGGCGATGTAATTGCTGTACCGGCTTGCAAACGCAGTGGCATTGAATTTGGATTCTCCTTGCGCCCAAGTGCTGGTCACTTCAACGTGGCGGCCACGTTCTTCCTGCAAATTCGGATTGCCTTTTTCATAGGCATCGGTGGCCACGTGCACGCCGTCGGCGTACAACTCGAAGCTGGAGGGTGCGCGCTCAACGCGAGACAACGAACCACCCAGTGACCAGCCATTGCCGATGGGTGCGGTGTAGCCCAGCGACACTGAACTGGGTGTGAAAGAACGGTTGATGGCGGGGCCAGCGTCGACACCGGCACCTGCGACAGGGCCGTTCAAGGGCGACAAACCACTGGTGGCGGCATTCACGTCGACCTGGTCACCACGCAAGCCAAACTCGAACACGCCACTGTTTTCTTGTCCGCGGCTGGCGCGGAAAATTGTGAATACGCCGGTTTGATCGGTGCTGGTGCTGGGCACAAAGGCTTCATCGCCGATCGCCGAGAAGTCGGTTCGCTCAAACTGCAGGCCGGTGCTGGTATTGATGTTCATGCCGGCCATTGAAAATGGCTGCAAAGCAACTTCCACGCGGCCGTCGACACCATCATTTACAAACAGGGTAGCCGGTGCGCCGTCTTCAAATTCCTGGTGTTGGTAATCGGTTTTGGCCAAGCGGTATTTCACTTGCTTGAACGCTGCACCGTTGAAATTTTGCTCGCCTTCCAGTGCGTAGCGTTCACTTTCCATGCCAATGCGTACATCCAGCGATTTCGGCACACCGTATTCGTTGTTGTAACGTTCTGCGGACACGCCAATGTAACCATTGCCGGTTTGAAACGACGCGCCGATTGCAGCGCCATCGGATTTTGAGGACGAGTTTTGTACCCGGCTTCCGGTGACGCCTTCAGGGTCGGTGAAGGTGGGGGTTTCAAGGTCGCGCGTGGTCCGTTTGAAGCCATCGAGGTGAATGCTGACGCCCTGCCCCAAGCCGGCATCGAGTTTGAAGCCGCCTGCTGTTTGGTCGGCTGCGCCGCCACCCAGCAAATTGACTTCGCCCTGAAGGCCTTGCACAGGTTTGCGCGCAATTCGCTGGTCGATCAGGTTGACGACACCGCCTACCGCATTGCCACCGTAAGCCAGCGCCGCGGGACCCCGAAGAATTTCAACCTGGTGCAATGCAAAAGGATCGACTGGCAAGGCGTGGTCGAAGCTCAGTGCAGATACATCCACCGTGGCGGCTGAATTGCGCAGAATCTTGATCCGATCCGCGTCTTGGCCGCGTACGATCGGGCGGCTTGAGTTGGGACCAAAACCAGTGGCCGACACACCGGGTTGATAGCGCAGTGCCTCGCCCACAGTGCTGGCACCATTGGCATTCAGCTCATCGGCTGTGATGATTGAAAAGGGTTTGGTGATGGACTCGGGCTGCTCGGCCGTGCCTGTGACCACCACGGACTCGAGCAGGGCTTCCTGGGCCATGGCGTGGGTTTGGGCAATAAAAAGCAAGCTGGCCAGTGCAACTGCACGGCGCTGAAATTGAGATTGGTTCATGTTCATTTCCTGAAGTACAGCACGCCGCTGCCCTGCCTTGTGTTGAATACACAAGGACAGGCGCTGCGACACAAAAATTAAATGGGGTTGTTTGCTTCAGGAAAAATGGGGTGGGTCGCGCACTCGAACGCGTTGCGCGAACAGGGTATTGCGTGGCGCTGTAACTGCACTGCTTTGAATGCCCAGTTGGGCAAGAATGGGCAAGGCACAGCCGCTGGGTGGATTGGACACTGCAGCCTGTGCAGTGGCCAGGCCATCGAACAACAGGCAGGAATGCAGCAAATCGCTGGCTTGTTTGCTGTCGTGATGGTGCACATGGCCGTGCAGCAATTCGGCCTGCAGTGTGTCCCGATGCTCAATGCTGTGGGCAAGACCTGCCCATTGCGTGACCAAAACGGCCAGCGCGATCAGCATGTGTTGGAACCAGCGGTTGTGCATTGGGGAGATCACTTCGAGTAACTGCGATTTGTGTAGTTTAGCAAACCTGTCAAGCGGAGCTGGTGTGGTTCACGGTGATGGGTGCCCGGCTTTGCGCCGCATTTCCGCCAGGCGTTTGTCTTTCAGGGTCCAAATGTCACCAATCCAGGTCTTGAATTGATTTTTGAATTCAAGGTCGTTGCGGAAGTCGCCCGCAATCATGTCGGCAGGAATGGGCAAAATTTCAATGTGCACCTGCATATTGGGTTGCTTGCCACACAGCCAACTCCAGGTGATGTTGCCTTGGCTTGGTCCATAGGCAATGGTGACATTGACCATGCCTTCAAATTGTTCGCCCATGGCGTTGAGCGAAGCAGACAGGCCGCCGTACTTCGGGCCCAGCAGGTTGGTGTAGGGTGATTTGGTTTTGGCCTTTTTGGCGGACGTAAAGCGGGTACCTTCCAGAAAGTTGATCACGGTGACCGGGCTTTCCTTGTACACCTCGCAGGCTTTGCGGGTGGTTTCCAGGTCCTGGCTGGCCAGCACAGGGTTGCGCGCAATGGCGGCGCGACTGTGGCGTTTCATGAAGGGAAAGTCCATGGCCCAACACACCACGCCCACAATGGGAACCCAAATCAGTTCTTTTTTCAGGAAAAACCGGCCAAAAGGTGCGTGGCCGTGAAGCACATCGAACAACACCACAATGTCGGCCCAAGCCGTGTGGTTGCTGACAACCAAATAACTGCTGTGCGGTTTGAACTTGCCATGAATTTCAACCTGCCCCTGCTGGCCATGCAGCAGTTTGTACAGTTGCTTGTCCGAGCCCACCCACCAAGTGGCAATTTGCACGCAGCAATTGGATGCCACGCGTTGCACACGGTACACCGGCACAAGGCGCAGCATGATGAAGGGAAACATCACGATGAACCAGAAGGTGATGCACAGGCTCATCAAGGTGACGGTGAGTACACCGATGATGGGAGCGGGAAGAATTTTGGACAATGGCACTTTGGGGATCCGGGGCGTTGTAGCTTTGGGGGCTGTTCAATCAAACAGCCCGGATCTTACCCCAGAAACCCTTAAACACCCAACAGGCCGGTGACCACGTCCACGGGGTAAATTCCTTGTGGGGTGATTCGGTTGGCACCATCGGCCACCTCAAAAGCGGCGGACAAAGTTTCGGAGCCGCCGCGCTCAAGAATGGTGCTGACTGCCCAGTATTCACAAGTGGTTTTGTCCTCGGCTACACGCAGCACGCTGTAACCGCGTTCCGTCACGTTCACGTGCTTGATGTGCGGGCTGGTCAGGCGAATGGCCTGAATGATCTGGTTGGGCAGATCCAGGCCGGGTGAGGTCACCGAAGTCACCACAAACTCGGTGGCCACGCTGCCTTGCCCGGTGATTGGGTTGTAGCCGCCCACCAGATCGACAGGCTGGTTGGGGTTGTCGGTGATGTCAGCTACCCAGCTGGTGTGCACGTCGCCGGTCAGAATCACCACGTTGTTGATGGCTTCGCCGCCATCGTCACCCCGCAGGGCATTGATGATGCGCTGGCGCTCGGCGCTGTAGCCGTCCCAAGCGTCGCCATTCAGACCCGATGGCGCAAGCAGCTCGCCCAATTGCGCCGGTGCGGGATTATTCAAACCGGGCTTGATGATCCACTGGTGAAACACAACCTGGTTGCCAATCAGCTTCCACTGGGCTTGCGATGCACGCATGCCGTTAATCAAAAAGTTGTACTGCTCTTCACCAATCATGGTGCGGTCGGGTTGGCTGGCCACGCCGTCGGTGGGGTTTACGGGTGTTGCAGCCTCAATGTCGCGGTCAAACAGGCGGGTGTCGAGCAAGAACAGGTCCACCATGTCGCCAAACTGCACGCGGCGGAAAATTTTCGCGCGGTTGCCGGGCTCCGGCAAGCGAATTGGCATCCATTCGTCGTAGGCGCGCTGGGCAAATCCCTTGCGTTCTTCCCACACACCTTCCGCACCCTCGGTGTGATTTTCTGCGCCGTCGCGGTAAGAGTTGTTGGTGGACTCGTGGTCGTCCCAAATTGTGATGAACGGGAAGCGCTGGTGCAGCTTTTGCAGGTCTTCATCGCGCTTGTATTGCGCGTGGCGGGTGCGGTAGTCAGACAGCGTGATGATTTCTGTCGCCGGTTCGTACTCGCGCACGTTGCCATACTGGCCTGTGCCGTATTCGTAAATGTAGTCGCCCAGGTGAATGATGGCGTCGATGTCGTCGCGTTCGGCCAGTTTGGCATAGGCATTGAAAAAACCATGCGCCAGGCTGGAGCAACTAACCACACCAAAATTCAAGGGTCGTTTGTTGCCTGCTGCGGGCGTGGTGCGGGTGCGGCCAACCGGGCTGGTTTTGCCGTTGCTGCGGAATTGGTAGAAATACACCGTGTCCTGTTCAAGACCGTCGCAAATCAGTTTCACTGTGAAGTCTTGTGCCGAGGAGGTTTGAAAGTCCATGGACTTCACAAACATGGTCAATGCTTCGTCTTTGAACACATCCACGCGGCCAGCAATGGTGCGGTTTGTATTTTCAGGCGTAATGCGAGTCCACAGCACTACGCTGTCGAATGCAGGGTCGCCACTGGCCACACTGTGCAAGAACTGCACATTCTGCGTGGAGGTTTCTTCATTCGGTGTGGTGCGGCCATCGGTCAGGCCGTTGTTGTTGTCACTGCCACAACCTTGCAGCAGGCTTAGCCCACCCACTCCGGCTGTGCCCAGTCCCAAACCTTTCAAAAAGAAGCGGCGTGTAATGCCAGGGCGTTTTTGAATTCGACTGCGTTTGCGGCGTGGACCTGACATGGCGGTATTCCTGAAAGTGTTTTGAGTGTGTTTGTTATGCGTTGGGCAGGGTGTCGGGAATCATCAGTTCGTAGAGCATGCCCAAACCAAGGCCATAACCGCCTTGCAGGTTGGGGCCGCCTCGGTCGCTGGTGAAGTACATGCGCTTGCCATCGGGGCTGAATGCAATCCCCGCAATTTCGGACTGGTCTTGCCCCACAATTTGCAACAGGGGGACCAGCACGCCATCGGGGTACACCACAACTACTTGCATGTCACCGCCGTCTTCGGCCACCAGTACTTCGCCAAATGGCGTCATGGTGATATTGTCCACGCCAGACAAAATATTGTTGGGGGCTGTGGCGGTGGCCATGTCGTAGACCACTTCGATGGTTTGGGCAGTGGTATTCAACATCCAAAGCCGATCATCGCCTTTCGTGGCGAAAAATACGCGGTCGTTTTGGTACCAAACACCTTCACCACCGTCAAACGCAGCAGTTTCAGGCAATCGGTTGTCCATTTGGGGTGCGTTGGGGTTGGCTGCATTCACCCAGCTGTAGCGCACAGGGCCGTTCAACGCGTCGGCTACATCTCCTTCCACTTTCAACACCTGTAGCAAACCCTGATTCATGTTGGCGCGTTCTGCACCCGCCGGCCAGTCGCCCGCAGTGGGCACCCAGCGGTAGAACCGGCCATCGGGCATGTCTTCGGTCATGTAAAACACGCGGCGTTCGCTGTCGATGGCCACGGCTTCATGGCTGAACATGCCCAATGCTGGAAGTGGGCGTGCAGCTTGGATACCGAATGGATCACATTCCCACACCAGGCCTGTCGGAATTTCCTCACAGCTGAGCCAGGTTTTCCAGGGTGTTATTACGCCTGCGCAGTTAAATGTGGTGTTGCGTAATATGCGGTAGCTGTCTTCAATCGTACCGTCCGGGCCAAACACTAACGCGCTTGCACCACCCAGGCCGGGCACCAGTGCCTCTAGCGGATTGGTGATGGGAGCCAATTGAGGAACCTGAAAACCAAGGGTGCCAACGCCGGGTACTTCACTGTTGGAGCAGTAAATCCAGCCGCCATCTTCGCGCGGCACCACGCCGCCGCCATCATTGAAGATATGCCAGGGGGTCGCGCCCGGTGCGGGCGGCAGACTATTGATGGCGACTACGCGAGTTGAAAAGCCAGCCGCGGTGCGCACGCCGTTGGCATCGGGTTCGCCCAGTGGGCCGATATTACGGAAGCGAAACTGATTGTTGCTCAGTGCCGTTCCACCAAACCTGTTTGTTTCAGAGGCGCCCACGCGACCCCCGGTTGAGCCCAAAGGGTTGTCTGAACTGCCGCAGCCCGCCATCCACGGCAGCGCGCTGGCACTGGCACCGTAAAGGAATGTTTTAAGCAGATTGCGTCGGCGAACGCTGGGGAGCAAAGCGGGTGAAAACGACATGGCGGGCATCCAGATTGAACAACATCAACCTGTAATACCCGCCAAACTGAATTTTGGTTTCCGAAGCGGTCTTCAGTGTGACGATTCACCAAGTTGTCACACTGAGGTGCAGCACTTCAGGTTTTGAAGTAAGACACCGCCCGCTGCAGGTCCTCTGACATGCTTTCCACCTGACGGGACTGGCCCTCAAGCTGCATGCTCGCCATTTTCAATTGTTCGGACAAGGCAGAAATATCGCTGACCCGCTCGGAAATGTCCATGCTTGCAGCTTCCTGTTCCTTGGTCGAGTTGGCCACAGCCAGCGCATATTCAACGGACTGCTCGAAGTGTTGAACAATTTCCTGTAGACCACCCATGAGCTTGTCGGCATATTGCATGTTTTCGCTCATGTGCTCGCCCACCTGCTCCACCGATTTATTGGAGCGCTCGGAGTAGGTGCAAATTTCACCGATCAAGGTGCGAATTTCATCCGTGGCAGTAGCAGTATTTTGCGCAAGGGTGCGCACTTCATCGGCCACCACTGCAAAGCCACGGCCTTGCTCACCAGCGCGGGCCGCTTCGATTGCGGCATTCAAGGCGAGAAGGTTGGTCTGCTGGGCAATGCCCTGAATGACGGACACAATGCCGTTGATTCGGTCAGAACGTTCCACAAGCCCCGCAATTTCCTGGGTGGTGGTTTGCATTTGACCCGCCATATCGTTCATTTTGCCTTGCAGGGTTTGCATTAAGGCCATGCCACTTTTCGCCGTATCGGCCGATAACTTGGCCTGCACTTCGGTTTTGTGGGCGTAATCTGAAATGGACTTGGCGCTGGCACTCATCTGCTCTACGCTGACCGCTGTGGCATTGGAGCTGTCGGCCTGTTTTTCTGCAGAACCCGACAAACCCGATGCCACATTCACCAATTCACTGGAGGCGGTTTTAAAAGTACCGCAGGCTTGTGATACTTGGTTGATGATTTCCCGCAGACGCACCTGCAGTTGCTGCATGCCGTCCATCAGCGAGCCGCTTTCGCATTTCGGAACGGATTGAGTCAAATTGCCTTGCGCCATGGTCACCACCACATTCAGCGCCTTGGCGGGTTCACCACCAATTTGCTTGCGCAGCGAGGCCGCCACCATACCCACTGTAATGCCGCACAACAGCACAATGGCCACACACACAATGCCAATGGTCACCAACGCGTTCTGGAACACGGAATCGCCTTGGGCCACCGCAGCTTCCATGGTGCTTTTTACACTCGAGTTCAATGCATTCATGGCGTTGTCAATTTGCTGCTCTAGCAGATCGCCTTCGCCCAGTAAGACCAGGGTTGCTGCCTGTACTTCGCCTAACTCGGATTGTTCTATGACCTTCTGGTATACCTTGTGCAAAGCTGAGTTGTCGGTGTTGATGGTTTCGATCAGCCCACGTGTTTCGCCCGCGGGCGCGCTGGCCAGCATGCTTTGGCCCAGCAAATCGATCTCGGCATCCAGCGCCAACATGCGTGATTTGGCCAAATCAAACCGCTCTTGCTCATCGGCAAGAATCACGTTGCGGGCTTCGCGCGCCAGCAGCGCGGATTTACTGCCCAGGTTAGACACCTGGGTCAACAGAGAAACCTGCTTTTCCGTGTTTTCCTGATTGAACTGGTTCAAGGCATGAATTTGATAAACAGCAAACACACTCAATGCGAGCAGGGCCGCAATGGGTATGCCCATGACAATACCCAGCCGAACATTCAGGCTGGTATTGATGATTTTGTTCATAAAGGTGGAAGACATAGTTACTTGCTCACGGAAGGGCTTGAACATTCACGCCAATAGTTAACGTACCAATCGCTTTGCCGCCATCCATCACGGGCACGGACACTTGCGAAACCACTGCGCCAGAGCTTTCATCCTTTTTTGCACGGGCAATGTAGTCATCGCCTTTGCCGTCGGCCCACGCCTTCACAAACTTGGGCTCATCGCCTTGCCAGTAGTCTGAAGTCATGGCGCTGATGGCCACGTTGGCACCCTGGTTGTCGGTCAAAATGGTCTCAGTGAAATAGGGTTTCGCTTTTTCAGCCGCTAGCAGCACTTTTGATACCGGGCTTTCCATCATGGCTTTGCCCTCTGGCAAACCGCCCGATGTGGCAATCCATTTGCTGTCCATTGTCTTGATGGCGTCCAGCGTCAGCCCTTTTCCGTTTTGGGCCTTCACAGCGGCAATCACCTCGGGTTTGGCGGCAATCGCTTTGATTTCAGGCAATACATCATTGGCGGTGCCTGCAAACACGGCGCTGCCTGTGGTCAGAATGAAAGTGGCCAAGCTGGCCTTTGCGAAAGACTGGAATCGGTTCATGTGCTGTGCTCCATTGGATTGAGCATGGGTCTCAATCGGTTGATTGTTAAATTTTTTCCACCTGATGGGGGATATATCTAGGTTAAGGATTTGATTCTCAATGCAATTTGTTGATAAGCAGCGGGAATAGGCCTTACTAAAATTCGTTGGTTCATTTGGAGGGGGGGTATTAGGGTAAACCCTTGCATCTGTTCATGGCTAGACACAACAGTTGCGTAGAACAAGGGTTGGCGCTATGTTTAGCTTGGTAACGACTGTTGCGCAAACAAAAAAGGGGAAAAAATGAAAAAATTGATGCTTGCTGCTTCTGCAGCTGTTGTATTGGCCGGTTGTGCTGCTGGTGGTATGTTTGGCCCAGCCCCGAAAGACGGTGAATTGGCTCAGCCCACTGATTACAAATCCTGGCCTGTATTCCTGGCCGGAATTGAAAAGCCCACCGGTCACATTCGTGACATTTACATCAACCCCACCGGTGCCGCAGCCAAGAAAGGCGAAGCCTTTGCCAACGGCACTGTTAGCGTGATGGAAATTTACAAAGCCAGCAAAACCGGCGACAAAATGACCAAGACTGGTCTGGAAAAAGTGTTCGTCATGTACAAGGGTAACAACTGGGGCAGTACTGCTCCGGAAGGCATGAAGACCGGCGATTGGGTGTATGCAGCATTTGAACCCAATGGCCAGCCCGCCAAAGCGGATTACGCTACCTGCCGTGGTTGCCACCTGCCGCTGGCCGACAAAGACTATATTTTCCACTATGACAAGTATTTTGATACACGCAAGAGCGCCCAAATTCTGGACGGTCATGCTGGCAAAGTAGCCATGTCTGTTGAAGAAGCCCACTTGGCTGCCTTGGTTACCAAGTAATTCAACAGCACTTTTCGTACAATAAAGCCACCCAAAGTCGGGTGGCTTTTTTGTTGGGGTATGCCATGCGCATTGTGCGTTTCACTTTGTTTGCCTTGTTCGCATTTGTCCTGTTGGGGCTTGGTGCACTGGTTTTCTTGGTGAACTCATACCCCACGGTTCAATTTCCAGACCCATTGAAACAAAACCCTGCCACCGGTGTGCGAACCCTGTTTTTGGGAACATCGTCCATGGCATGGACCGATGGACAAAGCACCTGGCTGGTGGACGGGTTTTTCTCGCGTCAACCTTTGTCCGAGGTTGTTTTCACCCGTTTGAAAGTGAATGAAACTCAGGTGGGTGCGGTGGCCACGGAAATGTTCAAGCGCCTGAACATGCCCAGCGTGCTGAGTGGCATTGTAGTGGCGCACTCCCATTACGACCATTCCATGGATGCCCCGTTTCTGGCCAAACAGTATGGTGCGCGGGTGGTGGGCTCCGAATCCACCTCGCAAATTGCCGAAGGGCAAGACTTGCCCAACACGCAAATGGAAGTGGTGCCGGGTGGCGGCCGCGTAAAACTCGGCGAGTTCGAGATTCAGTTAATTCAGTCTGCCCATGCACCCACAGGTTTCACGGGTGGGTTCAACAGCAAACCCGTTTATCTTCCTGCCCATGCCTTGCAGTTCAAGGAAGGAATCAGCTATTCCTTTGTGGTGTCCCATCCCAGCTTGGGGTCTGGGCCATTCGCCCTGATTCAGCCCAGTGCCGGTTATGTCGAAGGTCAAAACAAAGGTGTTTCTGTGAAGCATGTGTTTTTGGGCATGGGTGGTTTGGGTAAGTTAAGCGACGCCTACATTGAGAACTACTGGCAGGAAATGGTCGTGCGTACACAAGCAAAGCATGTGTACCTGATTCACTGGGATGACTTCACACAGCCCCTCATTAAAGAGGGTGACCCGGTTGCCTTAAAACCCATGCCCAAGTTGCTGGATGACCTTCCAAGGTCCCTTGAATTGTTAAACATGTTTTCAGAACGCGATCGGGTAACCCTTCATGTGTTGGATGCGTGGCAAATGGTCAATTTTTGATCACAGTTTTGGGCGTTTACGTGCATACTAAAACCGCATGCAGCGTGGCATGTATTTCCAGCGCCATTCGCTGAACTGTAAGCAATTTATGCCAAACCCCAGTAGTCTGCACACGGAAGTCAACAAGAAAAACTTTGCGGATCTGTTTCACAACGAGGTCACAGCATGGTTGGTGTTGGTGCTTTCTATCGTCATCACCGCCCTTGGTTGGGTATTGTCCAGCCAGGCCATTGAAAAACGGGCCAACGACAGATTTTCATTTGAGGTTCGCGACGCCCAAGAGCGCATTCAGAGCCGGATACACCAATACGAACAAATGTTGCGCGGCGGCGTGGCTTTTTTTGACGCTCACACTACTGTGAATCGGGAGCATTGGCGCGTTTACGTCGCCTCGCTTGACCTGCAGCGCGAGTTGCCCGGGGTGCAGGGTTTTGCTTTCGCAGAACGTGTAGAGCCAGAAGCGTTACAGCACTATGAAAACCGTGTTCGCGCTGAGGGATTCCCCGACTACTCGGTGACGCCCGCTGGTGAGCGCGAGGTGTATTTCCCGATCACCTTGATAGAACCTTTTGACGAACGTAACCAGCGTGCGTTTGGGTATGACATGTTTTCCGAGCCCACGCGGCGCGAAGCGATGCGCCGTGCCATGGACACCGGACAGCCCACTGTATCGGGTTTGGTGCAGCTAAAGCAGGGAGACGAAAAAAACCCGGCGGCAGGCTTTCTGATTTATTTGCCTGTGTACACCAAAGGTGTGGATCTAAGTTCCGTTAATTCACGCCGGCAGGCCATTCGAGGCTTTGTGTACAGCCCCTTCATTGCTTCTGATTTAATGCGGAACGTGTTGGGCAATGAAAACATACCCCTAAACTTTCAGTTGTATGACACTGAAAACCAGGTGCCGGGATCTTTGATTTATGACTCCGCCTTGGGTGCTGACAATACGCCGCTGCAAGCTCCACCATTTGATCACACCCATGCTGTGATCGTCCCCATCGAGTTGTCGGGACGAACCTGGACCGCCCGGTTTGAAAGTACCCCGGACTTTGACCGGAATGTTCACAATGCCTTGCCCAATCTGATTTTGTTGGCTGGTGGCGTGATCAACGTACTGCTCTTTCTGACAATTTACGCGTTTGTACAACAGCGAAAACGTGAGAGTGCCAGCAAGGAAAAAAGCCAGTTTCTGGCCAATATGAGCCATGAAATTCGAACGCCGCTGAATGCGATTCTGGGTTTCAACTCGCTACTGGGCGATCAGGTTAGAGACCCTCAGTCCAAAGAATATGTGAAACAGGTCAGAGAGGCTTCGGAACAACTGCTCGGTATGGTTGAAGACGTGCTGAGCTTCTCGCAGATTGAGGCAGGCTCAATCAAGATCGAGAGCGTTGAATTTGATTTGCATGAACGAGTGCGCAGAACCTTACGCCTGTTTACTGCAAAGGCGCAGCACAAAGGCTTGGATCTTGAACTTGAAATTGATGCCATGACCCCCCTGCTGGTCAATGGCGACCCGGCGCGTTATGGCCAAGTGTTGTCGAATTTATTGAACAATGCGATCAAGTTTTCGGACAGCGGCGTGGTGCGCGTGAAAGTACAGGCAGATCGGCTGGACACTCAAGGCGCTGTGATTCGAACCGAGGTGCACGACCAGGGCATCGGCTTCGATGTCAGTGAGTTTGAACGTTTAACCCGTCCCTTTGAGCAGGCCGACAACACGGCGACCCGTCGCTTTGGTGGAAGTGGCTTGGGTTTGGCGATTTGCAAGCGATTGACCGAGTTAATGGGCGGCGAACTGTTTGTGGCCTCTGTGCCGCAGGCCGGCAGCGTGTTTGGCTTCACTTTGCAGGTTAAAACCGTATTTGCCCAAGTTGACTCCACTGCGGCTGTTTTACCCCCGGGGACCTTGTCGCTTCTGGGCAAGAAGATACTGGTGGTTGAAGACAACAAGTTGAATCAACACGTGATCAAGGCTTTGCTCTCAAAAATGCAAGCAGATGTGTTGTTGGTCGACAACGGCCAAATGGCCGTTGAGGCGGTGCGTGCAGATTCATCGATTGACCTGGTGTTGATGGATATTCACATGCCCGTGATGAACGGTATTGATGCCGCCATTGCTATTCGCCAACTGCCTGGTCCTGTCAGTCGTTTGCCCATTGTGGCTTTGACTGCAGGTGCGCTTCAGGAAGATGAAAAGGCCTGCATGGATGCAGGTATGAACGAGTTTTTAAGCAAACCTGTGGATGTGCCAAAGCTGCGGCAAGTACTGGCTCGGCAGTTATTGGGTGCGCACTGAAAACGCAAACATGCCCACCAGCATTGCAGCAATAAAAATAAGTCCATCGGTGGCCAGGCTTGCCGCGGCCACTACTGCCGGGCCAGGGCAAAAACCGCCAATACCCCAGCCTGCACCAAACAGCACCGCACCCAAGAGTAGTTTTTTGTCGATTTGGGTGTGGGTGGGTAAATTCATGGGCATGCCCATCAGGCTGTTCTTCAGCCGCTTGGCCAATAAAAATCCTGGCAAGCCCAAGGCAATTGCGCCGCCCATCACAAACATGAGTGAGGGGTCCCAGGGCATGGAAAGGTCCAGAAAACCGATCACCTTGGCTGGATTGGCCATGCCCGAGATGATCAAGCCCCAGCCAAAAACCAGGCCTGCAATACCGCTGACCACGGCAAAACCCGTGTTGCTGTTTTTCACGATGTGCGCCCCTTAAATTGCATGCATAAGCAGAGAGGCCACCACGAAACCGGTGACCATGAAAACGCCAGTTGCTACCAGCGAGCGCAGTGACAGCCGTGAAAGCCCGCATACGCCGTGTCCGCTGGTACAGCCCGATCCAAGCCGTGTGCCATACCCCACCAACAACCCTGCAACAATCAGGGCGACAGTGCCACGCGGGCTTTCAAATTCAAAACTTCCCACCATGGCCTGGTACAGCCAGGGTGCTGCGGCCATGCCCAGCACAAAAGTCAGTCGCCACAATGTTTCACCATGCTGTGGTTTTAACAACCCCCCCACGATGCCGCTGATACCTGCCACACGGCCAGTCAACAGAATCAGCATGACCGCAGACAGACCAATCAACAGCCCGCCGAACAAAGCCGGGTAGGGCGTAAAAGCTTCCCAATTGACAGTGAACATGGTGCATCCAATTGAATATGATTACTCGCTCATATTAGCATGCGCAAAAAATAATCACCAGACCGGGTGTGAGTTACAATGCGGCGTCTGTCTTGTTGCCCACACAACTCCATGTCTTTTTCGGATAAAGCGTCCCAAACCTTGCTCAATACGGCTTCTCCCGCTTTCACGGTCGCGGTGATCGGCGCAGGCATTGCGGGCAGCAGCGTGGCGCTGGCGCTTTGTAAACTGGGGGTACATGTGCACCTATATGATTCAGCCAGTGGCCCCGCGGCGGGGGCTTCTGGTAACTGGGTGGGCGCGTTTCATCCCCATATCACCCGCGGCGATTCACCTTTGTCGCAATTGACACGTTTGGGGTTTGAGCATACCTTGCGGGCGCTTGAAGATTTGACAGCGCAAGGTTTACTGAAAAAAGGCGCAGATTGGGATACTCCCGGTCATTTGCAAACCGTGCCGCTTGAAGAGGCAGACCGCGCGCGCGAGACACTGGCGTTGTTGAATTTTCCGCAAACCCTGGTGCGTTGGGCGCAGCCCAATATGTTATTGCCCACTCCCTTGAGCGGTCTGTTTTTCCCACAAGGTGGCTGGGTGAAACCCGCCCGTTGGGTACAGGCCAATTTGCAGGCCTGTGGAGAGTTGCTTCACCCCCATTACAACTGCGCCATTGCCGATATAAACCCCTTGCGGCAACAACATTCGGCAGTGGTGGTGTGCGCGGCTGAACATGCACTTGAATTGGCACCGATCCATGGGGCCCGCGCAAACACAGTTAAAGGGCAAATCAGCAAACTGAGTTGCACAGTGAAACCCGGCGTGGTGTTGTCTGGAGAAAGTTACGCCATCGCTCCGGCGGCCGAAGACTGGTTGGTACTGGGGGCAACTTACGAGCGGCCAGTGTTGCACTTGAACCCCACCGCCGAGGCCGATGAGTTGAATATCGCCCGGTTCAAGGCTGCATTTCCTGAGTTACCACTTGGAGAGTTGCTTGATCACCGCTGCGCAGTGCGATCGGTGTGGCACGATCGCCTGCCTGCCATTGGGCCTGTACCGCACATGCCGGGCGTGTTTATGAGCACAGGCTTTGGGTCTCGCGGTTTGTTGTGGGCTGCTTTGGGTGGGGAAATTGTGGCTGGCCACTGCGTGGGCAGACCAATCGAATCGAAACTGTTGGGAAAAATTACGCCCCGCGCTGCGAAGGCGTAATTCCATAGCGGCTCAAGACGCTTCTTTGGTGGCCTTGGCTTTGGCTGTGGCTTTTGCTGCTGGCTTGGCAGCAGTTTTGCCTTTGCTTGCACCAGGCTTTTTCTCGGCTTTCGCTTCGAATTCAAAGCCGATTGCACCATCGGGTTTTTTGACCAAAAACGCCTTGAATGCACGGCGGGTTTTCGAGGACACAAAACGAGTCAGCAAATCCGTTTTACCGTCGAGCAACAGCTTTTCCATTTGTTCGCGGTCAATCGGTTGCTGCAAAATCACTTTGCCTGAACGGAAGTCACAGCTTTTGCTCGGCCCCACCGATTTTTCGCACACATAGCTGGTGGCCTGTTCGTACACATTGGATGCGCACTTGGGGCAGGGCCCCAACCGGGTTTCACCCGAGAAGTCGACTGGTTCGCCGTTGTCATCGTCTTTGGCCTGGCCAAAGTCAAACTCCAGCTTGTGCTCATCATTCAACTTCAATACAGCGGCAAATGGACGCCCCATTTTGCTGCGGAAACCATCGAGCATCGGCAATTCACGGTCTTGCAACAGCTTTTCAACTTCGGCCACTTCGAACTGGCGACCGCCCGGTACCTTCGAAATCGAGAACTCGCACTTCGTGCAGGCAAAGCGGCGGTAGTTTTCTTTCACCACGCTGCCGCAGTTCGGGCAAGGTGTAATCAAGGTGGCGTAGTCGCCGGGAATGGTTTCTTCCGTGTAGTTTTTCGCGCGATCAACAATGTTTTGCGTAATCTTAGCGATTTCCTGCATGAACTGCTCGCGAGAGAGTTCGCCCTTCTCCATCAGGGAAAGTTTGTACTCCCACTCGCCAGTCAACTCAGGCATGGTCAATTCTTCAACGTCCAGGCCTCGCAGCAGGGTCAGCAGCTGGAATGCCTTGGCGGTTGGCACCAAAGCGCGTTCTTCACGCACCAGGTACTTTTCATTGATCAAACCTTCAATGGTTGCCGCGCGTGTGGCTGGCGTGCCCAAGCCCTTTGTGCCCATGGCATCGCGCAGTTCTTCTTCCTCCACCAGCTTGCCTGCTCCTTCCATGGCGGAGAGCAACGTGGCTTCACTGTAGCGTGCAGGTGGTTTGGTACTCAGCGTGTGTACATCGATTTCGTCGGTGCTGACCTTTTCTCCTGCGTCAACTGCCACCAGGCTGTCATCGCCAGCGGCAGCTGCAGCACGGCCGTAAATGGCCAGCCAGCCCGGCTTCACCAGCACCTTGCCCTCGGTTTTAAATGGATGACCCTCGACGGTGGTAATGCGCGTGGTGACATTGAATTCCGCAGGCGGGAAAAACACGGCCAGGAAACGCTTGACTACCAGGTCGTACAACTTGGCCTCGGGTTCGCTCAAGTTTTTGGGCACTTGCAGGGTTGGAATAATCGCAAAGTGATCCGAAATCTTGCTGTTGTCGAACACCCGTTTGTTGGGTTTAACCCAGTTGTTTTTCAGAATCTGTTCACAAAACTGGCCGTAAGCGCCAGCAATGTGGCCGTGATCCAAACCCACAAAGCTTTTCAGGGTTTGATTGACGGTGCCCATGTAATCTTCGGGCAATGCTTTTGAATCAGTACGTGGGTAAGTCAGCACCTTGTGTTTTTCATACAGCGCCTGGGCCAGGCCCAAGGTGTTTTTGGCTGAAAAACCGAAACGGCTGTTGGCCTCGCGTTGCAGGCTGGTCAAGTCGAACAACTGGGGTGCAATTTGGGTGGTGGGTTTGCTTTCTTCTTCCACGGTGCCGGGCTTGCCATCACAGGCGGCCACAATGGCTTTGGCTTTGGCTTCGTCCCACAGGCGGTCTGCGCGCTGCTCAGGGTCTTCTGCTTTTTTAAAGTCGCGGTCAAACCACTTGCCTTCGTAAGCACCGGCCTGTGCGCCAAAACTGGCGCGAATCTCGAAGTAAGTGCGTGGCACAAACTTGCGGATTTTTTCTTCACGCTCTACAACAATGGCCAGGGTGGGGGTTTGAACCCGACCCACCGTGGTCAGGTAAAAGCCGCCTTCCTTGCTATTAAAAGCAGTCATGGCGCGTGTGCCGTTGATACCCACCAGCCAGTCAGCTTCCGAGCGGCAGCGGGCAGCATCGGCCAGTGGCATCATGTCGGCGTCGCTGCGCAGGTTTTCAAAGGCCTGGCGGATGGCTGCGGGTGTCATTGATTGAAGCCAAAGGCGTTCAACCGGTTTGCTGCTTTTTGCGTATTGCGCAATCAGGCGGAAAATCAGTTCACCCTCGCGGCCCGCGTCACAGGCGTTGATCAGGCCAACCACATCTTTGCGCTTGATCAGTTTGTTCAGCACTTTCAGGCGCGACTCGGTTTTCGCAATCGGGTTCAGGTCAAAGTGGGTTGGCAGCACGGGCAGGTTGGCAAAACTCCATTTGCCGCGCTTCACTTCAAACTCGTCGGGCGCCTTGATTTCCACCAAATGGCCAACGGCCGACGACAGCACGTACTCGTCGCTTTCAAAGTAATCGTCGTGTTTGGTGAAACCACCGATGGAGCGCGCAATGTCGGCGGCCACGGAGGGTTTTTCCGCGATGATCAGTTTTTTGGGGTTTTCGCTACTCAATTAGTCCAACTCGTCGGTGTATGTAATTTCAAGGCCTTGTGCGCCGAAGTGTAAGTGTCAGTCCTTCAACAAATCAAGGCTTTCTCTAGAATCTTCAATTCTGTTGTTCCAACAGCCTTTTTTTAAAATACACCATTTGAACGCACCCAGCGGTTACCGCTTTCACTGAGTACCAGCCCCAGCAGCTCCAGTTCGGTCAGCGCAGCCAAGGTGTCTTCCGTGCCCAAACCCACTTGTCGGGCCAGTGTGTCCGTGTGCACAGGGTCGTGCCCCAGGTATTGCAATACCCGGCCCAGCTCTTCGTCGGGTTCAGCGTCAGTGTCTATGGTGCAGGTCATTTCAGTGTGGCAATCGCTGTCATCTTCTTGCAACACGCTGGCAAGTTTGTACGCCGGCAAGCTGGCCTTGGCCTCTTCCATCAATTCTTGGGCTGTTTCTACCAGCAAGGCTCCTTTTTTGATCATGTCGTGACAGCCTTTGCTCTGGCTGCTGTGGATAGAGCCGGGAATGGCCCCTACCGGGCGCCCCAGTTCACTGGCAACCCGGGCAGTAATTAGAGAACCTGATCGCATGGCCGCCTCAACCACCAGCAGCGCATCGGCCAGGCCTGCAATAATGCGGTTTCGACGTGGAAAAAAACCAGCTTGCGGCGCGGTACCCGGTGGATACTCCGACAACACCAACCCGCCCTGCCCCACAATTTGCGTTTTAAGACCAGCATGATGCGGTGGGTAAATTTCGTCGGGTCCGCAACCCAGCACGGCAATGGTGGCCCCCAAGGCTTGAAGTGCCCCGGCGTGTGCCGCACCGTCGATACCCTCTGCCAGGCCACTGACAACAACCCATTGGGCTTGTGCAAAAGCCTTGCCAAAACCTTGTGCGTTGCTCAATCCGGTGCGTGTGGCATTTCTGCTGCCTACAATCGCGATACCCCGGGTTTTCAGCAAATCCTGACGGCCTTCGCCGAACAGAATCAGGGGTGGGTCTTTCAATGCAAGCAGGCTTTGCGGATAGCCGGGACCAAGAATGCTCACCCAGAACCTTTTGTTGCTTTGCAACAACCAAGTGCTGGCCAGTGCATGCCAAAGCCGAACAGCTTCGCATGGGGCGGGTAAACTGCAGCCAGGGCCTTTTTGCGCCAGTTCGTAGCGGGCTCGTGCCTTGATCGTGGTGTTGTACGCCAGGTTCATGGCGTTGAGCAGCTCACTCATGCAAGGGGCCAATCGACAAGTGATGGAATTTGCGAACTATTTTTGCCACAGAAGGTATATCCTTTTAGTGTTGACTGTGAAGGTTTTTTGAAAGCATGGCTTTACTCCCAATTTTGCGTTATCCGGATCCGCGCTTGAAAACGGTTGCCACCCCTGTCACCCAGTTTGATGACGCGCTTGTCAAGCTCACTCAGGACATGGCAGAAACCATGTACGACGCGCCAGGCGTTGGCCTCGCTGCCACGCAGGTGAACGTGCACAAACGAATCATCGTGATCGATGTCACCGATGACAAATCGGGCCTCACCGTATTCATCAATCCCGAGATCATCGACGCCAGCAAAGAATGCAAGGTGTACGAGGAAGGTTGTTTGTCGGTGCCCGGTATTTACGAGAAGGTTGAGCGCCCTGACACGGTGAAGGTGCGCGCCCAAAACGTGAAGGGTGAGTGGTTTGAAATTGATTGCGATGAATTGCTGGCTGTGTGTATTCAGCATGAAATTGACCACCTCAATGGCAAGGTCTTTGTTGAATACCTCTCGCAGTTGAAGCAAACCCGCATCAAAACCAAGATGAAGAAGCAAGACAAGCTTCAAACCGCTTGATCGCCCAATCCCCCATGAATCGAACCCTGAATGTGGGTTTCGCCGGCACGCCCGAGTTTGCTCGGGTTGCGCTGGCGAAGCTGATTGCTGCCGGTTACCCTGTGCACCTGGTGCTAACGCAACCCGACCGCCCTGCCGGCCGAGGCATGAAGTTGCAGGCTTCCCCAGTGAAACAACTGGCACTTGAACACGGCTTGCCTGTATTACAACCCGCCAGCTTGAAAAAAGGCGAGGAGGCCGAGCACGCGCTGAATGCCTTGAAAACAGCAGCGCATGGTCAAACACTGGACGTGTTAATCGTGGCGGCTTACGGGCTTATTTTGCCGCAAACCGTGCTGGATGCCCCGCGCTTGGGTTGCCTGAACATACATGGCAGCTTGCTGCCGCGCTGGCGTGGCGCTGCGCCCATTCAGCGTTGTATCGAGGCGGGCGATGCTGAAACCGGCGTGTGCATCATGCAAATGGAAGCCGGGCTCGACACAGGCCCCGTGCGCCTGTGGCGTTCATTGCCGATAGAACACACCGACACCACCACCACCCTGCACGACAAATTGGCCGACCTGGGCGGTGATTTGTTGGTCGAGGCGCTGGACTCGCTTGCGTCAGGAACACTGCCCTTGGTTCCACAACCTGAAGTTGGGGTGACCTATGCCGAGAAAATCACAAAAGCGGAAGGCGTGATCAACTGGCATCGCAGTGCAGTTGAACTTCAGCGTACACTGCGTGCCTTCGATCCTTTTCCTGGTGCAAACACAGTGTGGGGCAGTGAGCCCTTGAAGTGCTTTGACCCTGAAACTGTTGTCTTGGCCGGCTTGATGGGTCAACCGGGCGAGGTGTTGTCGGTGGATAGCTCAGGAATTGAAGTGCAATGCGGACAGGGTGTGTTGCGCATTCGAACCCTTCAAAAAGCCGGCAGTAAGCGCCAACCCGCCCAGCAAGTGGCACAGGCATTGGGCTTGCAGGCCGGAAACCAATTGGGCGAATCGGCCTCCAACTAGGCTAGGTTGGCACGCGTTAATCTTGAAATTGCACGAAAAAGCCTTATTTTCAAGTTGTCGAATCAACAGGCCGCGAATCGGCCGGGATGAACAAGATCATGTTTAACTGGATGAAAACCTTCATGCTGATGGCGGCCATCACCGCCCTGTTCGTGGTGCTGGGCGGCATGTTGGGTGGCCGTGGTGGCATGTTGCTGGCCTTGGGCTTTGCACTGGTCATGAATTTTGGTGCGTACTGGTTTTCCGACAAAATGGTTTTGCGCATGTACAAGGCCAAAGAGGTAGATGCCAGCAATGCCCCCGAGTTTTATAACATGGTGGCTGAGCTCGCGCAGCGTGCGGACATGCCCATGCCGCGCGTGTACCTGATCAACGACAGCGCCCCCAATGCCTTTGCAACCGGGCGTAACCCCGACAATGCTGCGGTGGCCGCAACCACCGGAATTTTACAGGTGCTTTCTGCGCGCGAACTGCGGGGTGTCATGGCGCATGAGTTGGCCCACGTGAAGCACCGCGACATTCTGATTTCAACCATCTCGGCCACTATGGCCGGTGCAATCTCGGCCCTGGCCAACTTTGCCCTGTTTTTTGGGGGCCGTGATGAAAACGGCCAGCCGATGAACCCGATTGCCAGCATTGCCTTGGCCATTCTGGCGCCTTTGGCGGCATCGTTAATCCAAATGTCAATTTCCCGCGCTCGTGAATACGAGGCAGACCGTGGCGGCGCAGAAATTTGTGGCGACCCGGCGGCTTTGGCCAGCGCGCTGGATAAAATTCAACGGTATGCCAAGGGCATTCCGTTCCGTACCACTGAAGCGCACCCGGAAACCGCTCAAATGATGATCATGAATCCGCTGTCAGGCCAAGGCATAGCCGGCCTGTTTTCGACTCACCCCCCCACTGAAGAACGAATTGCCCGCCTCATGGAAATGGCCCGCACTGGCGGTCCACGTTGAAGCCGGTTCACAGCACGCCGCCCAAACTGACCGAAGCCAGTTTGGCATTTGCCCTGCTCAAGGCTGCGGCAGTCATGACCCGGGTTTTGCGAGAGGGTCGCTCACTGGACCAAGCCCTGGCCGCTGAAACCAAGGGTGTCAAAACCCCGCAAGCCTTGGGTGCCATTCAAGACCTGGCTTACTTCGGCATGCGCAACCTGGGCCGTGGGCAAGTGCTAACCCGCTTGATCAGCGGCAAAACGTTGCTGAACCCCGAGCCCCTGAATGAATTGATGGCACTGGGTTTTGGTTTGCTTTGGGACGATAAAAACCCCAAGTATCCCGCGCACACCGTGGTAGACCAGATGGTGTACGCCTGCACCGGCAGCGAGCAGTTTGCACGTGCCAAGGGCTTGGCCAATGCCTGCTTGCGCAATTTTTTGCGCGACTCAAACACTTGGCGAAACAAGGCCATGGAAGATCCGCTGGCGCAGCACAACTTGCCTGCTTGGTGGATTGAAAAACTGAAAGCCAGCCATCCGCAACACTGGGAAACAATGTTGGCGCAGGCGCAAAGTCACCCGCCTTTGGTGGTGCGCGTTAACACGCGCAGTAGTTCAGCGTCGGCTTATGCCGAGCAACTGAATGCAGCAGGCATGCAAGCCAGTGTGATTGGTGAGCAGGCGGTGTTGCTGGCCAAGCCGGTGCCTGTATCTGCTTTGCCCGGTTTTGATTTGGGCCAGGTGTCGGTACAAGACAGCGCAGCCCAGTTGGCCTCGCAGTTGCTGAATCCACAAAATGGTCAGCGTATTCTGGACGCCTGTGCTGCACCGGGTGGAAAAACCGGGCACTTGCTCGAGTTGGCCGACATTGAACTGGTGGCCCTTGATTCCAGCCCGCAGCGCTTGGGCCGTGTTGAAGACAACATTCGCCGCATTGCCCCCACCCTGAATGGCAAATGGGATTTGCGTCTGAAAGTGGCGCAAGCCGAGCTGCTCGATACTTGGTGGGACGGTGTGCCTTTCGATGGTATTTTGGCCGACGTGCCTTGCACGGGTTCTGGCGTGGTTCGCCGCCATCCCGATATTCCGTGGTTGCGCAGACCGGACGATATTGCCAAGTTGTCGCAGATTCAACACAAAATACTGAATGCCCTGTGGTCTACCCTAAAGCCGGGCGGTACACTTTTGCTGGTGACCTGTTCCATCTTTCCTGAAGAGGGGCCCCTGTTGGCAAAAGTATTTCTCGACAATCATTCCGATGCCCTGGCGCAAAATGCGCCTGGTTGGGTGTTACCAGTTGCACCGGCTAACCCCGATCAAGGCTTTGATGCATCTCCCGACGGGTTCTTTTACGCCAAGTTTGAAAAATCCCTAACCTCTTGAGGATGTGCCTTGAAATTTAGCCAGGCCCATCCCTCGTCATGGACACGTGCTTTGCATGGCCTGTTGGGCCTCGTGCTGATGTGCGTTCTGACCTTGGGGTTGGCCCAGCTTGATTCGTCAACGCGTGTAACTGCTGTCAAGCTGGAACCCAGCAAACCTCCCGCGGCCGCCGCATGGAACCTGGCCGCAGAATTTGAAATTGAGTTGGGCTACAAATTACGCGAAGCCGTTGACCGCGGCCTGCCTTTGCAATTCACGGTCGATTTTCAACTGATGCGCTCGCGTTGGTACTGGGTAGACGAAGAAGTGGTCAGTACCACTTACCCGCTTAATTTGTCTTACAACGCCCTGACCCGCACTTACCGCGTAGTAACCCCCAACAACACCTACAATACCCCCACGCTCGAAGACGCCATGCAGCACATGACCAAAGTGCGCGACTGGGCAGTCATTCCACGTGATCGAATTGAAATTGGCCAGCCCTACACGGCGCAAGTGCGTTTTCGCCTGCTGTTGACTGAATTGCCCAAGCCATTTCAAATCAGTGCTTTGGTCAATAGCGAATGGGATTTGTCCTCTGAGTGGCTCACCTTTGAGTTCACGCCCAAACGCGAGGCCTGGAAATGAATCCCTGGCTGGAGAATACCCGGTGGCTGCGTTACACGCTGCTGATTCTGGGCAGCCTGGGTGGGGTGTTGCTGTTTCTTTTGGCTTCGGCCTCCTCGAACACCGATTTTTTTGAAAGCAATTACCCTTTGCTGATCACCTTGAACGGCATTATTGCTGCAGGCTTGTTCAGTATTCTGGCTTTGCTGATTGTGCGGATGGTGCGCCGGTACCGTGCGGGTGTTTTTGGCTCGCGGCTCATGTTGCGCATGTCGCTGTCGTTTGCGTTGATGGGTCTCATTCCCGGCTTTGTGCTGTACCTGGTCTCGGTGCAATTTCTCGCAAAAAGTATCGACAGCTGGTTTGACGTGCGGGTAGATGGTGCACTGGAATCGGGTTTGAATCTGGGCCAAACCGCGCTGGACAGTTTGATCAATGAACTGGCTTTGAAAGGGCAGTCCATTTCCATCGAGCTTTCACGGGCCACACCCAGCGAACAACTGCTTGAATTGCCCCGGCTTCGCGATGCGGCCAATGTACAAGAACTCACTTTGCTGACAGAAACCGGGCAGATTTTGGGCAGTTCCGGTGGTCAGCTAGACAGCCTGTTGCCCAGCCTGCCCACGCAGGTGATGTTGCGCCAAGCGCTGATGACACGCCCTTTCCAGCAAATCGAACCCGATCCCGATGACCCCGATGGGCGCTTGTACATGCGTGTGGTGGTGCCCATTGCGCCGCCTTTGACCAGTTTTGATTTGGGTCAGCGCTATGTACAAATTATGCACCCCGTGCCCACAACACTTTCGCAGCGGGCCAATGCGGTGCAAAGCGTGTACCGCGATTATCAGGAATTGCAGTTGTCGCGCTCGGGCTTGCGAAAAATTTATGGCATCACGCTGACCTTGGCCTTGTTGCTCACGGTGTTTGTGTCGGTTGCAGCGGCATTCTGGCTTTCATCAAGATTGTCCTCTCCTTTGTTGTGGCTTGCCGAGGGTACCAAGGCCCTGGCCAGTGGCAACTTCAAAACCATGCAGCCTGTGAATGCGGATGATGAATTGCGGGAGTTGGTCGATTCATTCAACACCATGACCCGGCAACTGTCGGAAGCGCAGCGCCGATTGCAGGCCAACCAAAATCAGCTCGCGGCCAACAACGATTTCCTGCAAAGTTTGCTGACCAGTTTGTCGGCCGGTGTGCTGGTGCTGGACCACAAGCTGCGCCTGAAAATGTACAACGACGGCGCATTGCGAATTTTTGATCGTTCACTGGCAGAAAACCAAGGCCACCCTCTGGATGACATGCCTGGCCTGGAAGGCTTTGCCATGGCCGTGCGCGCCAGCGTGGCCGACAACCAGGGCAATGAGGGCGAAGAAAGCGGTATTTGGCAAAAGCAGCTGGAAATTCCGCGTGCCTTTGATTCACAAAGCTCAAAATCGATTCTGGTGCGAGGCTCGCGCTTGCCCGGTGAAAAGGCGGGTTACGTGCTGGTATGCGACGACATTACTGCTTTGATTTCTGCACAGCGCACGGCAGCCTGGGGCGAGGTGGCTCGCCGCCTTGCGCATGAAATTAAAAATCCGCTGACGCCGATTCAGCTTTCTGCAGAACGCTTGCAAATGAAGCTGGCTGACAAGCTGCAAGAACCCGAATCGGGAATTTTGCAGCGAGCCACGCGTACCATCGTCAACCAGGTGGAATCACTGAAACGTTTGGTCAACGATTTCCGCGACTATGCGCGACTGCCACCAGCTGATTTGAAGCCACTGGATTTGAATGACTTGGTGGTCGATGTGTTGGCACTGTACGATGTGCATGTGGGCATCGAGGAACAGGCGGAAAACCGCTTCATTCCAAAATTGACTGAAAAATTACCGCTGGTGGCCGGAGATTCGTCTCAGTTGCGCCAAGTGATTCATAATTTGTTGCAAAATGCATTAGACGCATGTGTCGATTGCGATCAACCCAAAGTGGAAGTGCGTACCGAAGGTTTGAAAGCGCCGGAAGGCGAACAGGAACAGTTGGTGGGCGTGAAGCTTGTGGTGGCGGACAACGGGCCGGGGTTCAATCCCGACCTGCTGGCCAAGGCCTTCGAGCCTTACATCACCACGAAAACCAAAGGCACCGGTTTGGGTCTGGCAATCGTTAGAAAAATTGCAGATGAACACAAGGCGCGAATAGCCATTCGAAACAGGGTAGATGCACAAGGGCGGGTTGTCGGTGCGGCGGTGGAACTCACTTTCCCCGTATTGCAAGACACCTTGAACAATGCCGAACATAGTCAGGCCGCATAAAGAAGGAACTCTCTAACCATGGCGACCATTCTCGTTGTTGATGACGAAATTGGAATTCGAGAACTTTTGTCCGAGATTCTCGGCGACGAAGGGCATGCTGTGCTGCTTGCAGAAAATGCAGGTCAGGCACGCGCACTTCGTGACCAAGAGCAGCCCGACTTGGTGCTGCTCGACATCTGGATGCCCGACACCGATGGTGTCACCTTGCTGAAAGAATGGTCCGTAAAAGGCCTGTTGACCATGCCTGTCATCATGATGAGTGGTCACGCCACAATCGACACCGCCGTTGAAGCCACACGCATTGGTGCGCTCGATTTTCTGGAAAAACCCATTTCATTGCAAAAGTTGTTGGGTGCCGTAGAAAAGGGCCTTGCCCGCGGCAAAATGGTGCAGTCAGCACGTGCTTTGATGCAGTCTCAGCCCAAATCAAATGGCGTGGGTGGCGTTGCCAACTCAAGCAGTGGTTCCTCGATTTCAACAAACAGTGGTGTGGCTGCCGCGCCTGATTCCAGCCCCTTGGGTCAAGCCTTGGCGGAATTGTCCACACTCGATCTGGATGCACAGCTGCGCGATGCCCGTGATTCATTCGAACGAATTTATTTTGAATACCACTTGCGCCTGGAAAACGGCAGCATGACGCGCCTGGCTGAACGCACAGGCATTGAGCGCACGCATTTGTATCGCAAACTCAAGCAGCTGGGTGTGGAAGTGGGCCGCACTGCGCGCAAGAATATCGCATGAAAATCATCATCGTCGGCGCCGGGCGTGTGGGGGCCAGCCTCGCTGAAAGCCTGGTGTCCGAACACAACGACATCACCCTGATCGATCCAGACCCCAAAGTACTGGCGGATCTTCAAGACCGCTACGATTTACGCACCATTGCCGGAAATGGTGCTTTGCCGCGCGTGCTGAAACAGGCCGGTGCCGAAGACGCCGACATGTTGGTGGCGGTAACCCGTAGCGACGAAACCAATTTGGTGGCCTGCCGAATGGCTGCATTGATGTTCAATGTGCCCCGCCGAATTGCCCGTGTGCGCTCGCCTGAAATGATGGAACAGGCCCAGTTGCACGGTGACGAGGGTTTCAATGTGGACCACGTGATTTGCCCCGAGCAAAGCGTGACCAACCACATTGAGCGCCTGATTGAATTTCCCGATGCTCTGCAGGTTCTCGATTTCGCCGATGGCAAAGTCACTTTGGTTTCCGTGCGTGCTTACGCGGGTGGGCCCTTGGTTTCCCACCCCATCGAAGACATTCGAAAGCACCTGCCCAAAGTAGATGTACGAATTGTGGCTTTGTTTCGCGAAAACCAGCCTGTGGCCGTAGAGGGTTACACCATGATTCAGCCGGGCGACGAGGTGTTTTGCCTGTCGGCCACTGAGCATGTACGCACGGTGATGTCGGAACTTCGCCGCATGTCGAAACCAGTGACCAAAGTGATGATTGCCGGTGGTGGCAACATTGGTTTGCGCCTGGCGAAAAGTCTTGAAGAAAATTACCAGGTCAAGGTGATTGATGCCGACCGCAAGCGTTGTGAGGACCTGGCGAACCAGCTGGGCTCGCGCACCTTGGTGTTGTATGGCGACGCCACCGATGAAGATTTGCTGGCTGAAGAAAATGTGCAGGATGTGGACACCTTCATTGCGCTGACCAATGACGATGAAAACAACATCATGTCGTCCCTGTTGGCCAAGCGCATGGGTGCACGCCGGGTGATCGCGCTGATTCAGCGCAAGGTGTACGCCGAACTGGTGCAAGGCGGACAAATCGACATTGCACTGGCGCCTTCAAATGCCACACTCAGTGAATTGCTCAAACACATTCGCCGGGGTGATGTGGTGGCTGTGCACCGCCTGCGCCGTGGGGTCGCAGAGGCAATTGAAACCATTGCGCATGGCGATTCGAAATCGTCGAAAGTGGTGGGCCGTGCCATTGAAAAAATCGACATGCCCAAGGGTGCCGTGATTGGCGCAATTGTGCGTGGCGACAAAGTGATCATGGCGCACCACGACACGGTGATTGAGGCCGAAGACCACATCATTACTTTTGTAGAAAACCGCAAACTGGTGCCGCAGGTCGAGAAACTGTTCCAGGTCGGTGTGGGGTTTATCTAAAGTGGCGCGTGCAGCATGAGGAATTCTCTTTTTCCAGTGCTGGGTGTATTGGGCTTTGCCGTGGCTTTGTTCTCTGTGGCATTTTTGGTGCCACTGACTTACGCTTTTGTGACCGGTGAACCCACTGTGCATGCCTTTGCCACGGGCTTTTTAGTGACCTTTGGCATTGGTGTTTCATCACACATATTAACCCGCCGCTTTCGCCGAGAACTTCAACCCCGTGACGGTTTTTTGCTGGTTTCTACTGTTTGGTCGGGCTTGCCCGCCTTTGCCACTATTCCCATGGTGCTGTTCTTTGATGACCTCAGCATCACCGACGCCTATTTTGAAATGGTGTCTGCACTTACAACTACCGGCGCAACTGTACTGAGTGGCCTGGACGACATGCCTGCCAGTATCAACATCTGGCGGCACTTGCTGTCCTGGATGGGCGGCATGGGTATTCTGGTTTTGGCGGTGGCTATTTTGCCATTGCTGGGCGTGGGTGGCTCGCAGGTGTTCAAGGCTGAAACCCCTGGACCCATGAAAGACAGCAAGCTGACCCCCCGCATTACCGAAACCGCCAAATCGCTGTATATGGTGTATTTCATGTTGTCGGTGGCTTGCGCCATTAGTTATAAATTGGCGGGCATGACGTGGCTGGATGCGTTTTTACACACTGGCACCACGGTGTCGCTGTCTGGATTTTCTTCGCATGACGCAAGCTATGCCTACTTTGATTCAGCTGCCATTGAGATGGTGGCCGTGGTCTTCATGATGATCGCTGCAGTGAATTTTTCGATTCACTTTTTGGCTTGGCGGGGAAAATCTTTTCGGCCTTACGCGAACTGCCCGGAAGCCAAATGGTTTTTCATGTTGATGTTTGGTGCGGTGTCATTGATCACCATGTATTTGCTGGCGCATCAGGAATACACCACTTTTAGCGAAGCGTTCAGGTATGCGCTTTTCAACACAGTGTCGGTTGCCACCACCACTGGCTATGCCAACACCGATTACAGTCAATGGCCCCTTTTCGCGCCTTTGCTCATGATTTTTTTAAGCATGTTTGCAACCGCGGCTGGCTCGACAGGTGGTGGTATCAAAATGCTGCGTGCTGTCATTTTGTTCAAGCATGCGATTGGCGAGCTGTCACGCATTCTGCACCCACGTGCAATCAACCCGGTTCGCATTCGTGGCTCAGCTGTCAGTTCACAGGTTATTTTTGGTGTGTTGGCTTTCATGTTGATGTATGGCATGAGCGTGATCACTATCACCATGTTGTTGATATTCACGGGTCTTGATCCAATTTCTGCATTGACCACAGGTATTTCGATGATCAACAACTTGGGACCTGCCTTGGGTGAGTTCGGTCCGGTCGATCATTACGGCGCCTTGGGCGATTTTCAAACCTGGCTTTGTTCTTTTGCCATGCTGCTGGGTCGCCTGGAAATGTTCACTATTCTGGTGCTGTTCACCCCAGCCTTCTGGCGCAAATGAAAACGCAGGTTTTCCTGGTGTCTGGTCGCAATCCCGAATTGCGGGCGCAGCGCATCGAGCAGCTGTTGAACGATCATGCTGGTGCCGGAAAGCTCACCCTGATGGGTAGCACGGAATATTTCTCAGTGGCTTCTGTCGAGGCGCAAGCAAACATGTTTGAAACCGATGCTGCGCGCAAAGCACGCGGTATCCATGTGCTTCGACTCAGCCCGGGGTGTTTGTGTTGTTCCTCCAAACTGGTGCTGTCTACACACCTTGCTCGTACCTTAAGATTGAACCAACCCAATGTATTGTTAGTCGAACTGGAAAGCCAAAGTCATCCTGAACAAGTGTTAAAGTTATTGAAAGAGCCTCAATGGAATGACTGGTTTGCCGATATAACTCTTGTGGAGGAAGTTGCGTAAGGGGTTAGACGCCCAAGGCGTGGCCTTGAAATTGCTAGATAGATCACCATATTCAACCTGAAAGTATTATTCGGAGGTTTGCGATGTTAATGATGATTGATAGCCCCTTTTACTGCGTGGTGGATTTGGTCATGAGCGAGGGGCAACCCAGCCTTGGCATTGAAATCGTGGACAAGAACAATCAGCGCGAGCTGTTTTTGCAGGGCGATGCGGCTGAAAAATTCCGCGAAGAGGTGAAATACCTTGCCGCCCAAGAACCCGATATCGACGACATTGAAGCTTTTATCGAAAGCTACAAACCCTGGATGCAACACCCGGTTACGTTGCATTAAATCTTGAGTTGAAAAATCCATGGCCGAGACGTTTGCGCTCGGCGTGGTTGCCGAACATAGCCACCTCGACGGGATTGGTCGAGCTACGCCACCTCGATGGGATGCTCAGCTCTTCGACAGCGAGATGATCACGCGAATCTGGGCTTTGCGTGAGTTTCGCGGCTCAACATCAAACTGACAATTGATGTGCCTACCCACACCGCCAGCACCAGCATGCACACGGTCATGCCGGCTTTTGAGTAGGCGCTGGTGATGTTTTCTGCAGCCGCATAGTGGTCAAGAATTGCACCCAGCACGGGTTGCTGCACCAGTGGGCCGACCATCACACCCAGGTTCACAATACCCACTGCGGTTGCGCCCAAATGGTGCGGTACGGACTCTTTGACGTAACCGAAGCTCAGCACCATGGAGCCACCACCAAAGGCCGTGGCCCAAAGTAAAACGGAAACAAGTGCAATCGGAAGTTCAGGTTGAATACCCAGAACAATGAAGCCGCTGATGGAAAAAATTGCACCCAAAAAATAGGGCAACTTGCGTTGTTTGAGTTTGTCGGAAAGTGCTCCAAAAAACAGGCTACCGGCGGCAAACGCGATCAGCATGCCGGTGATGATCAGTGAGGCCTCTTTCACGCTGAGTCCATGCCAGGTGGTCAGGTAGGGCACGCCCCACAGGCCGGTGAACGTAAGAATGGCGCCGCACACGCCACTGGGAATCCAGAAAATCAACCACACGGCGGGAAAGCGAAGTGTGTGGCCCAAGGCGGTGAGCAAAGGCAAGGTGACTTCATGCGCGGGGCGTTTGGCGACGTGGTTTTTGTAGCCGCGTTGTGAGGGCATGTCGCGTACGTAAATCCAGATGAGCAAGCCCAGAACCACAGCAATAATTCCGCTGGCACCCATCACCACGCGCCAGCCAAACAAATCAGAAAGCGCACGCAAGGGCACGCCGGCCAGTACCGCACCCATGGTGCCCACGGCCAGGCTAACGCCCGACATGCTTGCAAAACGCGCTGGCGAAAACCACTGGGCCACCAACATCAGCATGGAAACCCAAGCCACTGCAACTGAACCACCGACCAGGCCACGACCCACTGCGGCCCAACCCAGAGTGGGCGCAAAGCCGAACATCAGCGCGCCAACACCGCCGAGTATGCAGCCCGCAGTCAAAATTTTGCGGGGACCGATTCGATCGACCAGCAGGCCGACGGGTATTTGCATGGCGGCGTAAAAGTAGAAGTAAAACGCAGACAGGTTCCCCAGCGCTGCGCGGCTGAGGTCAAATGTGGTGCTAAGTTCTTCGGTAAGTACGCCGGGTGTAACGCGCTGGAAAAAACCGAACAGGTAAAAAGCAGCAGCCAGGCCCCAGATAATGAACGACATCCGCAGGGGCGGCGGGGAAAGGTGATTGGGTGACATGGTTTTGTTCTTGTGGTGACTTAAAGCAGTGTCGCATGTGGGCGCGCTTGTGCCACTTGGGTGTAACCCGAGTGGTTCTTTGCTCAACTCGGCATGGGTTGCTTGTGCCGCACTGGACAGGCGACTTGGGAGCTAAACTTGAATGGTCACCGCTGCCCGAAAACTTGGCATTTCGGCTTGTCAGCTTGAGCCTGCACTAAGCCAAGCCCTCCAAAAGTAACGGTCGGGTCTTGGCTTTCGCGCCAGGGCGCGATCGTTTGCTTCGGCGCGCCAAGCCGGCAAGTTTTCTGACTGGTCATCGTGCGACCCATTGCAAGTTCA